>ERZ791612.508-NODE-508-length-21222-cov-4.173383_pt1 | contig 21222 bp, 17 predicted proteins | sample MGYA00509963_ERZ791612 | MGnify/ENA primary metagenome ERZ791612 (study PRJEB30046, sample SAMN00791906) | human gut metagenome | study: EMG produced TPA metagenomics assembly of the A metagenome-wide association study of gut microbiota in type 2... | reverse complement strand
GTAAGGCGGGCAGCAGGGCCGGCAGAGCCTCCGGTGCAGCCTCCAGTGTGTCCAGTCCACTGCTGACCGCAAACAGGGGACTGCGCAGGTCGTGGAAAATGTTCAGCATCATGCTTTTCCGGGCCTCAGTCTCCTCCGTCAGGGCCTTTGTCCGCTGAATGACCCGGGCATCCAGCTCCCGGGCCAGCTGCTCCGCCCGGTCAAATTGCAGGGCATACCGGCGGCAGACGTAGGCCATGCAGCCCAGAGTAAAAGGCGCGTCGTAGATCCGGGCACACCGGAACAGATAGAAAAACACGCTCTCCTGAAAAAACGGCACGTGCATGCCCGGCAGGACCACCCATACCCGGAAGCCAATGGTGATGGCACAGGGAAACAGCATCAGCAGGGCAGCGTCGGAGCCCCGGGCATACATTGCCATCAGGATGCCCAGACAGTAGCCCATGCCCAAAAGCAGCCCCACCGCCCGTACGCGGCTGAGGGGAACCAGCGTCAGAACAAGATACCCCAGCGTCAGAAGCAGGGAACCGAGCCGATGCCCGTGGGACACCGGCACAGCCCCTGTCAGGGCGGCGCACAGCAGAATACCTGCCAGAACCGTGACGGTAAAGAATCCCCGGCGGAAAAAGACGCTCCAGCCGGAACTTCCCACCGGAGCCAGAATGATCACCAGAGCCCAGAGGGTCAGCACCGTCAGATACAGCAGAAAATACCCCAGTTCCTTCTGAGGCTTGTATCGGTACAGGGCCAGCACCACCGCCCCCAGAGTGCAGAATACTGCAATGGCCATCCACTGCAGCACCGTGCGGAAGGTCAGGGCAGCCACTCCTTTTTCCGGAAACAGGGCAGCCCATGCCATCAATTGGGCTTCGGAGTCCATGCCGGGGACCCCAAAATCCGCCAGCGCCGGCAGTCGCTGGTTGAACCAGATCCCTGCCAATCCAATGGTCAGTGCCAGTGCCCCGGCAGCAGCCGGAAGCAGAATTCGCTTTTTTATCATAAAAAGACCCCCTGCAAAACTTTGGAGAACCGGTTGAGAACAGCCCGGAAATACGGTATACTAGATAAGGATATTATAGCAAATTCACGCCGAAAAGGGGAGAGCAAACAGGATGATCCGCATTCTTCTGGTGGAAGATGATCCGGTGATCCGGGACACTACCAGCTATTTCTTGAACTGTCAGCAGAATTTTGAGGTGGTCTGCGCTGACACCGGCGGCGAAGCGCTGAGCCACGCCCGGGAAAAGTTCGATGTGATCCTGATGGATATCCTTCTGCCGGATACCAACGGCATGGAACTGTGCCAGCGCCTGCGCAGCTGGTACCACTGCCCCATCATTTTTACTTCCTGTCTGGACGATACAGACACAGTGGTACGGGCGCTGGAATTGGGCGGCGATGATTTCCTGACCAAGCCCTACAACCACAAAGTTCTGCTGGCTCGCATCATGGCAAACATCCGCCGTGTCCAGATGGATGCCGCAGAGCCCAGCGTCAGCGGCTATCACTGTGCGGCCTTTACGCTGGATCCCAACAGCCACTGTGTGGAAAAGGACGGCCGGAGCATCCATCTGGCCGACATGGAGTACCGCATCCTGACCCTCTTCATCCGGCATCCAAACACCTTCTTTACCGCAAACGAGCTTTACCGGAAGATCTGGGGGAAGGAGAGCCTGGGGGATGTCCGCACTGTGCAGGTGCACATCCATAACCTCCGCAGTAAGATCGAGCCCGACCCTGCAAAGCCCATCTACCTCAAAAATGTCTGGGGCAAAGGCTATATTTTCCGCCCGGAAGGGGAGACGGAGGCCTGAAATGGTGTTGCTGTCTTAAATATCGTTAACCCTCAAAGCACCCACTTCTTAAGGAAACTTAAGCCGTGGGTGCTTTTTTCTGCTCTGGTTTGACCGTTATTTATCAAACAAAGTGGGAAACGGGAATTTTCCAGTGAAGAAACGGCAAAGATGTTTAAGAATTCTTAAAAGACAACAGGCAAACTTTGTGTTAATTTATTATCGAACGAAGTCTGCGCCGTATTGTGGCGGTGCGTTTCGGATAAGAGGAAAATCGAAGAATAAGAACAGAAAAAGAGAAGAAAGGATCATCCAAGCATGAACAAGATCTCGCGTAAAGGCTTTCTGAAGATCGCTGCTGCCGCTGCCATGTCCGGTGTCACCGCCGGTGCACTGGCTGCCTGCAACGCTGCAAGCTCCTCCACCGCCGCTTCCTCCGGTGCAGCAGGCAGCTACACCCCCGGTACCTACACCGGCACTGCCGAGGGCATTTCCTCTACCGTCAAAGTCACCATGACCTTCTCTGACAGTGCTGTGACCGACGTTGTGGTCGATACCTCCGGCGAGACCGCTTCCTACGGCGCTGCTGCTGCCGAGGAGCTGAAGAACCAGCTGCTGAACGCCGGCTCTGACGAGATCGACGGCGTGTCCGGCTCCACCATCACCTCCGATGCCGTGAAGAAGGCCGCCAAGAGCTGCTTTGCACAGGCAAAGGGAGAGGCAACTGTAACTTCCGTTCAGCTGCCCACCGGTGACGAGACCGATTGGCTGGGCAAGGAGCCTGACATTGACGAGGCTGCCATCACCGAGACGGTGGACACCGACATCCTCATCGTGGGTGCCGGAAACGGTGGTATGTTCGCTGCTGCTTATGCCGCTGCCAAGGGCCTGAACTTCCGTGTCATCGAGCAGAACGGCAGTGTGCAGGATACCCGTCACTGGGTGGGTGCCGTGGACGGCTTTGGCGCTCAGGAACAGGGCATCAAGATGGATCGTGCCAAGCTGCTGAGCGAGGTCTCCCGTTACGCCTCCGGCAAGTGTGATCAGCGCGTGGTCAAGACCTGGATCAACGAGTCTGCCGAGATGATCGAATTTGTCCGCTCCATCATGGAGGACAAGTACGGCGTGAAGATGATCTACACCTACGGCGACGAGGCCAAATGGCCTGCAGAAAACGCCGAGCACAACACCGATTATATGTACCCCGAGATCGAGTATACCTATGATCGCTCCAGTGGTGCCGCCCGGAACGAGCTGCTGCTTCAGTACATTCAGGAGCTGGGCTACGATGTGGACTTCAAGACCAGTCTGGCCAAGCTGGAAAAGAACAGCGAGGGCCGCATTACCGGCATCATCGCCCAGAGCACCGAAGATGACCACTTTATCCGCTACAACGCCAACAAGGGCGTGCTGCTGGCCTGCGGCGGTTTCCCCGGCAACCCCTACATGATGGAGCAGCTGGACCCGCTTGGCACCAGCGTGACCACCGCCTGCTCCTACTCCCCCGCCGACAAGGGCTACGGCATCCGTGCAGCAGTGTGGGCAGGCGCTAATCTGGACAAGGAAGCCGCTCCCATGCTGTTTGACCGCGGCATCGTTGCCCCCGGTGTGGATGCCGGTTATGTGGACAGCGAGAGCGCCTTTGGCGGCAAGGCTTTCCCCGGTAATATCCGCCAGTACAACCCCGGTACCCAGCCCTTCCTGAAGGTGAACCGCAACGGCGAGCGCTTTGCCAACGAGAGCTGCCCCTACAACGATATCGTCTACGCTGCCGCCCACCAGCCGGGCCGCGTCTACGCACAGATCTGCGATGCCAACATTCTGGAGGACGCAAAACGTTTCCACACCATCGGCTGCTCTGCCCAGACCCGCAACGGCGGCGAGAAGTACATTCAGGGTAAGATGGACGAGGCTATTGAGGCCGGGGCATTGTTCAAGTGCGATACGCTGGACGAGCTGGCCGACAAGATGGGCTTTACCGGTGCTGCCAAGGACACCTTCCTTGCTACCGTGGAGCGCTACAATGAGCTGTACGACAAGCAGAACGATGAGGATTTCGGCAAGCCCGCTTACCGCCTGAGTGCCATCCGCACTGCGCCCTTCTATGGCTGCTGGCTGGGTGCCTCTCTGCTGACCACCGAGCAGGGCATTGCCATCAACGAAAAGGGTCAGGCGCTGGACAACAACAATCAGCCCATGGAGGGCCTGTATATCACCGGTGATATGTCCGGCAGCTTCTTTGCCAACAACTACCCCTGCCTGATGGCCGGTGTAGCCATGGGCCGCACCCTGACCTTCGCCATGAAGGCCGTCAAGCAGATGGCTGGTCTGGATAACGCCTGATCCAGCGCGGTTTTCCGGCACAACTTAAGCGTTTTTCCATTTCTTCTTTCTTCATGAAGAGAGGCGGTCCCTGTTTGGGGCCGCCTCTCTTTGCCATTTTTTCGCCACGTGCCCCCTACACAAATCCCCACGATTGTGCTATGATAAAGCTGAACAGCCGGTTTGTGCCAGACAACCGGCAAAATCGAGGTGTTTGTACAAATGTCTGATCTCCTTGAAACTCTGCAGCAGGAAGGGGTAGACCCCGCTCTGCTGGAAGCAGTCCAACAGTACCGCGCTGCCCATGCCCTGCCGGACGCACTGCGCCCGCGCATCCCTTCCCCTGCCTTTACCTACTATGGCAAACAGGTGTGGGAGCAGGCGCTGGCGGCGCTGCTCTGCGGCGAAAACCTGCTGCTGGCAGGCGGAAAAGCCACCGGCAAAAACGTGCTGGCCGAGAACCTTGCCGCCGCCTTTGGCCGTCCCGCATGGGACATCTCCTTCCATGTGAACATGGACGCAGCATCCCTCATTGGCATGGACACTTTTGCGGACGGTCAGGTGGTGTTCCGGCCCGGCCCGGTATACCGCTGCGCCCAGTGCGGCGGCTTTGGTGTGCTGGATGAGATCAACATGGCCAAAAACGAAGCGCTGGCCGTGCTGCACGCGGTGCTGGACTTCCGCCGCGCCATCGATGTGCCCGGTTACGACCGCATCCCGCTGGCGGAGGAGACCCGCTTTATTGCCACCATGAACTACGGTTATGCCGGCACTCGTGAGCTGAACGAGGCCCTCACCTCCCGTTTCGTGGTCATCCAGATGCCCACCATTACGCAGGACGATCTGGAAAAGCTGCTGCGGACGCAGTTCCCCGATCTTGCTTCCAAGTATGTGCGCCAGTTTGCACTGCTGTTCCTTGACCTGCAGAAAAAGTGCGACAGTGCAGAAATTTCCACCAAGGCGCTGGATCTGCGCGGTATGCTGGATGCCCTGCGGCTGATCCGGCGCGGCATCCCGGCAGGCGCGGCACTGGATATGGGCATCACCAACAAGGCCTTTGACTCCTACGAGCAGAGCCTGATCCGTGATGTGATCGCGGCGCGCATTCCGGCCAAGCTGGATGCCGCCAAGCTCTTTGGCTGATGGACGCCCAGAGTTACACCGCGCAGGAGCGGCGTGCGGCCAATCAGGTCTGGGCTGCTGCAGGAGCCTATGGCTTTGAGCCGCTGTTTCTGGCCCGCTATACCGACGGCACCACCGATTTTTACATGAACACGGTCGTGGGCCTCATCCACAAATATTACGGTGACGCGCTGATCCGCAGCGTCTTTGACGCATGGGACGGTGATCTGCGGCAGACCATGCTGGACGACATGACATGGCTGTATCTGGAAAATGCAGCCTATCGGCTGGAGCTGCCCCGCCGCCCGGTGCTGGAAGCACTGCGCCATGCCCATGCAGATTACTTTTTTGCGATTCAATACAAGCTCTCCCGTCAGGAGTGGATGGCAAAAAATCAGCTGGTGTACACCATGCAGGCTGCACGCTGGCGGCGTGTGCTGGGCCGTGCCGACCCGGTGATGACCCCTTATGAGTCCGGCCTTGCTGCGGCTCTTTCCCCGGAAAAAGCGCCGGAAGCGGAACAGCTGAAAGCCAAAATTTTATCGATCTACGCAAAATTCAACCTGTTCGACGGCACTGTGCACCAGAGAGCAGCTTTGCATCTGCATCTGGACGGCCTGCTGGCAAAGCTTGCCACCAAAGCCATGCCCACCCAGATGATCAAAACGGACCGCGTGACCGTGGAACACTCAAGCTCCGTGGATGCTGTGGGCGGCGGGCTGGCGGTGGACAAGCGCCTGGCCCACATCACCCTGAAGCAGAATGCCGCGCAAGACAGAGCCTACATCGAAAGCTGCTTCGGCCGCTCTCTCTACCCGCCGGAACGGCTGCGCAAGGCTGAGCAGGAGCTTTGCGTGGGCGACCATCTGGGGTGCCATTTGTGGTTCAGTGCCGGTGTGCCCAGCCCGGAGCAGGCTCCCACACCGGAAGCAAAGCATCTGGCTGAACAGGCTGAGCTGCAGGCCGACCGCAACCGCGCTTATTACGCCAAAAATCGGGAACTGCACCGCAGTGTGGTGCTGCGGCTTACCGAGCAGATCCGCAACTGCATCCTTGTGCACCAGCAGCCCAACGCCCGTGTTGCCCGCAGCGGCAACCTGAACGCTGGGCGCATCTGGCGCGCACCACTTTTGAACGATGACCGGGTGTTTTTGTGTGCCGAGGAAGAGAACCAGCCCTCTTTTACGGTAGACCTTTTATTGGACGCATCCGCTTCCCGCCTGCACTGTCAGGAAGTGATCGCGGCTCAAGGATCCATTTTGGCCCAGAGCCTTGCGGCCTGCGGGATCCCGGTGCGGGTGTCCAGCTTCAGCAGCCTGCGGGGCTACACCGTACTGCGGGTGCTCAAAGGCTTTGCAGACAAAAACCTGCAAAACATCAACCGATATTTTGCTTCCGGCTGGAACCGTGACGGCCTTGCTCTGCGGGCCGCAGGCGACCTTTTGCAGTATGCGCCCGGTCCTGCGCCGCGGCATCTGCTCATCGTGCTGACGGACGCTTCGCCCAACGACAGCCGCCGCATCCCGCCCAGTGCAGAAAACCCGCTGGGCTGCGGTTACGAGGACGCTGCCGGTGTGGCTGACACTGCCGCGCAGGTGCGTGCGCTGCAGCGCATGGGCATCCGGGTGTCGGCTGTGTTCATGGGTGAGGACAGCTCTGCCGGTGCCGCTGCACAGATCTACGGCAAAAACATGGCCCGTATCCGCGGCATGGACCAACTGGCCCGCGCGGCCGGGCGGCTGATTCAGAACGAGATCCGTGAACTGGGCGATTGAACCATATTTTACCAGAACAGCCCACAGATGGGAGGCTTTGGCCTTGCCGTCTGTGGGCTGTTTTTGATACAGAACACAACTGATTCGCTCTTGCAACAACCATGTTTCGGGTCGTTGTTGCAGGATGCGCGGAAATATTTTGTTTTTCTACAAACTTATAGTTGTTTTTCGTTGTGAAGTATGCTATACTATGTTCAGTCAATAAAACATTCCTGCGTAAGCTGCCTGCTGTGCACCGGGTCGTTTGGCGCAGTGCCCATCCGTTATACAACGAACTGCTGTGTTATAGTTTCAGGAGGGAACCGATCATGGATGCCAACCGTTATTTTGATGCCATGCACAACGCTATGTCAGCTCAGCACCCCGGTGCGCAGTTGCTTTTAACGGTAAAGCTGCAGGACACCTGCGGCAACGATGCCTGCCTGGAGCTGAAGCAACTGCCCGGTGAGAGCACCTCCATTCTGTGCTACTCCACCATGGGTCGCCGCTGCCTGAACTTTCAGCTGTTCCGCAAGGGCTGGCAGCTGTGCCACAACGCCGATGGCCAGCTGGTGGGCCGCTTCCCTTCCAGCGCCGACGGCCTGATCGACGAGACCGATTTCCGCGCCTACTGCCGTGAGGACAGGCTGGATCTGGCACGCACCCAGCGCATCACTGCCGAGCTTCGCCAGTGCGCCGGTATCGATTATCAGGGCAGCATCCCGCAGAACGCCCGCACCGGTGCCGTTATTACCGTGGAGAGTTTTGTAGGGGCCGGTGCCCGCTGGACCTACTGGAGTCAGGATGTTCTGCCCAGCCTGCCGCTGGGTGCCATCCTCTACTGGCTGGCGGATCATCTGGCCGGTGCCGAGCGCCGCACCCTGCAGGCCGACCCGCAGGCAGCCCGCCTTGCCGCCCAGTGGCTGGCCGGTGATACAGCCGTATTCTTCCATCCGTCGGTGCCGATGACCGCCATGAATACGGTCTCTTCCGGCTCTGCGCCCGCACGCTGCCGCACCACTGTGCCCGCTGCCCGCAACAAGAGCTGGCAAAGCATCATGGCCGTGATGGCAGGCATGTGAACGAAAAAGCAAGGAAAGACCGATCGTCTCTCCTTGCTTTTTCAGTATTATTCGAGGTACGGGTCCAGCAGGGCATCCACCGTTTTGTTCCGCTTGGGGTTCGGCTTTTTGATCACATGGCCGCGGCAGACCACCAGTTCCAGATGCTGCAGCGCACGCAGGTCGTCCAGTGGGTTGTGCTTTGTCACAATAAAATCTGCGCTCTTGCCCGGCTCAATGGAACCGGTCACGTCTCCTACTCCGGCCAGCTGAGCATTGCGCAGGGTGGCCGTGTACAGGGCGAACTGGTTGCTTACACCGCAGTATTTGTGGAAGTAGCACAGCTCCCGCCAGAAATCGTACTGAGTGATGTATGGGCAGCCCACATCGTTGCCCAAGGCCACCGGGATGCCGTTGGCAAGGGCGGTCTTTGCGCTTTCCACCACGCCGTCAAACACGATCTTGCCGTTATACTGGTCCTTTTCCGATGCACCGGAAACCGCCGTATCAAACAGTGCGTAGGGCAGCGCCGGGGAGATGGTGGTGCACACAAAGGCTCCCCGCTCCTTGTAAAGCCGGATGGTCTCATCGTCCATCTTTGCACCGTGCTCAATGGAATCCACCCCGTTTTCCAGCGCCACCTTTACGCCCTCCGGCGATTCGGTGTGTGCCGCCACGGTATAGCCCAGCCTGTGGGCTTCGTCGCAGACGGCTTTGATCATCTCCGGCTTCATTTTCAGCTCTCCGGGCGTTCCCTTTTCGGTGGCATCCAGCACACCGCCGGTGATCATCAGCTTGACAAGATCCACCTTCTGTCCGCTGGCCTTTTTGAGCTGAGCAAGTGCTTCGGCATTGTTATGGGCCGCAACTGCCACCGAGCCCGCCATGTGTCCCCCGGGCACCGAAATGCCTTCGTTGGCAGCAAGGATGCGCGGTGCCAGCAGCTTGCCAGCTGCAGCATCATCACGGCAGCGGGTGTCAAAATCTGCAATGCCGCCCACGGTGCGGATGGTAGTCACGCCACCCAGCAGTTCCAGCTTCGCGTAGCTGCATACCAGCCTGTAGGCCACCGCACGGGTCAGGCCATTGCTCAGAATTTTGCGCACCAGCGCAGCATTATCCCGCGGCTTTGCGCTGGGCTTGCCGTTGCCTGCCAGATGCACATGCAGGTTGATCAGGCCCGGGCACAGATAGCCTCCGTGCAGATCGATCACCTCATAACCGTCCAGATCCACGCCCTCATCGACAATGGCAGTGATCTTATCATCCTCGGTCAGCAGGATCTTGTGCTCTACCGGCTGCATCTGCTCGGTGCCATCCAGCAGGAGCCCGTTCGTATAGGCACGTTTCATTGGGAACATCCTCTCTTTTTCAGGTTTTTTCGGACAGGAGTTGTTTTGTTCCAGTATAGCACGTTCCGGCAGATGGTGCAATGCAAAAACGGGCAGGAAAGGTTCAGCCCTCTCCTGCCCGCTCGGTGTTTTTATTTACTGTGCGGCTGCGCTGGAAGCTACTTCGGAAGCAGCAGCCTCAGAAGATGCGGCTTCCGAAGAAGCAGCTTCGCTGGATGCGGCATCTGCGCCGCCGGTCACGCCGCCCTCAACGACCAGCTCATCCTCATAGTCAAGGCCGTAGGTATCCACCAGAGTCTCCTCATAGTCCTTGTGGAAGAAGTTCTCCTCGCCCAGAGCCTTGATCTCCTCGTTCAGCCAATCCAGAACGGTGGTGTTGCCCTGGCTCACAGCAGGAGCAATGGTGTCCTGACTGCCCAGAGAGGGAATGCCGACCGTGTAGCCGGTGTTCTGCTTTGCAAATGCAATGACCTCGGTGTTATCGTTGGCCCATGCCACGCCGTTGCCATTCTCCAGTGCATTCTTGGCCGTTGCATAGGAATCGTACTTCTGCAGCGGAATGTCGGGGTACTCCTTGGTCAGGTAGGTCTCGGCGGTGGTGCCGGAAATGACGATCATCTGGTCGTCAGCGTTCCAGTTGTCCAGAGTGGTGATAACGTTGCTTTCCGGAGAAATGACACCCAGAGCCACGTTCATGTAAGGCAGAGCAAAGTCCACTTCCTCTGCGCGCTCCGGGGTCACGGTGAAGTTTGCCAGGATCACATCCACCTTGCCGGTCTGCAGATACTCGATACGGTTGGCTGCCTCGGTGGAAACGAAGTTGATCTCTACGCCCAGATCCTCGCCCAGACGGCGTGCAAAGTAGACATCATAGCCCTGATATTCGCCGTTCTCGTCCACGTAGCCGAACGGGTTCTTATCGGAGAACACGCCGATGTTGATGGTACCGGACTCCTTGATCTGATCCAGCGTGCGGTAGACCACGCTGCTGCCAGATGCTGCGCTGCCGGATGCTGCAGTGGAAGCAGAAGAAGAGCCGCCGCATGCGGTCAGAACAGCGGCAGCGGAAACTGCGCCCAGACCCAGCAGGAAGGAACGACGAGAGATCTTAGACTGTTTCATAATGATTACTCCTTTACAAAATCTTTCCCATTTGGCTGCGGAACACCCGCAGCCTTTATCTTGATCTGTGACTCATTTCACAGCATCAAACGTGAAGGTGCGCAGGAAGCGTTGCGCGCGCTCGGTCTTGGGCCGGTCAAAGAACTCGGCCGGTGCAGCTTCTTCCACGATCTTGCCGCCATCCAGAAAGATGACGCGGTTGGCAATGGCGCGGGCAAACTGCATTTCGTGGGTGACGATGATCATGGTCTTGCCCTGCTTGGCAAGGTCCAGCATAACGTCCAGCACCTCGCGCACCATTTCCGGATCAAGGGCAGCGGTCACTTCGTCAAACAGAAGGATCTCCGGGTGCATACACAGTGCGCGCACGATGGCAACGCGCTGCTTCTGGCCGCCGGAAAGCTCCCGCGGGTAGCTGTTTTTCTTGGCAAGCAGGCCCACACGGTCCAGCAGAGCTTCGGCCTCCTGCTGCACTTCCGCTTTGGGGCGCTTCTGCACCTTGGTGGGTGCCAGAAGCACATTGTCCAGCACCGTCATGTGCGGGAACAGCTCGTAGCTCTGGAACACCATGCCGATGCGCTGGCGCAGCTGAGTCAGATTTTTACCGCCGTAGGCAACGGTCTCATTGCCCAGCCGCACCCGGCCGCTCTGGGTGGGCTCCAGACCATTCAGACAGCGCAGCAGGGTGCTTTTGCCGCAGCCCGAAGGGCCGACCACCACGATGACCTCGCCGGGCTTGACAGCAAAGCTGATATCATCCAGCACGGGGGTCTCGCCATAGGCCTTGATCAGATGTTCAACAGTCAAAATAGGTTCTGCCATGTACGGTCACTTCCATTTCTTTTCGAGATAGGATGCCAGCAGACTGATGGGCCAGCATACGAAGAAATATAACACGAAAACCGTGAGATAAATGCCAAACGCTGCGTTGGGGCTGGCGGTGCGGTTGGCCTCGATGATCTGCTGTGCTACCTTGATCACTTCCACCACACCGATCATCAGCACAAGGCTGGTGGTCTTGATCATGCGGGTGATCAGGTTGATGGACAGCGGGATCAGGCGGCGCACCGTCTGCGGAATGATGATGTACCAGTAGGTCTGCGCACGGCTCATGCCAAGGGCCTCGGCGCTCTCATACTGGTGCTTCGGAATGGCGATCAGCGCACCGCGCACAAGGTCGCTCATTTCTGCGGTGCCCCACAGCACAAACACGATGATGGATGCCGTCTCGCCGGAAAGGTTCCACCCAAAGGCACGGGTGGTGCCGAAGTAAACGAGGAACAGCAGCACCATCTGCGGCATGATGCGGACGAACTCCAGATAAAGCCGCAGAACCGCCTTGATAATGGGGTTGCGGGAGGTCATGAGCACGCCCAGCAGGATGCCCAGCGGCAGGCTGATGATCACCGAGACGGCGCTGATCTTGAGTGCAACGCCAAGGCCGCCCAGCAGGCGGGCCATGTTTTTGCCCTTGAGCAGGACATCAAGACCCAAATCCAGCATAGCGCAGCCTCCTTTCGATCAGGCTGCCCACAATGGACACCGGCAGCAGAATGATAAGGTAGAACACCACCAGCAGGAACAGACATTCGATGGTTTTGGAGTACATGCCGATGAGGTCCTTTGCCGTGAACATCAGGTCCATCAGGCTGATGGCGCTGAACACGCTGGTCTCCTTGAGCAGGAAGATCACATTTGCCATGAAAGCCGGCATACTGGTGGACATGGCCTGCGGCAGAATGATGTAGCGCATGGTCTGCCAGCGGTTCATGCCAAGGCTGTAGGCACTCTCGGTCTGGATGGGCTCAATGGCTTCCAGACCGCTGCGGAACGCTTCGGCCATGTAGCTGCCGCCCAGAAACGCCAGACCGGCAATGCCGCAGATCTCGGCATTGGTGCGGATGCCCACCTTGGGCAGGCCATAATAAATGAAGAACAGCTGCACCAGCAGCGGTGTGTTGCGGGACAGCTGGATGTAAACACCCACGATCTGCCGCAGAACGGGCACCTTGTCATACTGGATCACTGCGCAGGCAAGGCCAATGATGATGGCAAAAATGATGCCTGCAACGCCCAGCCGCACGGTAAGTACAGCGGCCTTCTGGTAGAGCGGCAAATATTGCTGGATCGCATTCCAGTCCATTGCCGGATTCCTCCCTTGTATCCTGATTTGCGGGTCAAAACAAAACGCCCGGAAGCTCCCTCTTCAAGTAAGCTCCCAGGCGGTCAGCGACAGATCCTTCTGCGTGTTCCCACACAGAATATGCAGATATGCTCACACGGCATACCATACTGCAGGGCGGCCGGTCCGGGAAGCGTTTGCGGTACAACAACACATTGCGCAACAACACATCATAGCCGTTTCCTCCCTGAATGATCTCAATTTTCGGATTTGCTCGACCCGATGCACGTAGTTTACACCCTATTACCCATTATGTCAATATGATTATGGGACTTCTTTCGATTCTTTGCTCATTCAGCCTAAAATCATATCATTCTATGTGTAAATTTTATTCATTTTTCAACTTGACCGTATGCGTCGTGCGGACAGCAAAAAGCCCTCCCGTCGAGGGGAGGGCCGGGCCGGATAAAGATTTTTTAGGAAAGTTTAAGAAACAGCCGGTTTTGCTTTCTGCTGCCATATGCTCCCCTCCTGCCTTTTCTTTTATAAATAAGTATCATGATCTCCCGGAAAAAGTGCAATCAAAAGGCACCGGCTTGTGCAAAAAAGTCGGTGCCTTGGGGCAGGAATATTTTACAGGTTCAGCAGCACATTGGCCCGGAAAACGTTGCCGCCCGTTTCCACCGTCAGATTGCCGTGATACCTGTGCACAGCAGTTTCGACGGAAACAAGGCCGATGCCCTGTCCATCATGCTTGGTGGAGTGCAGAACGCCGCCCTGCTTTTTCAGCACGCCATCGTAGCGGTTCTCCACCATCAGGCCCATCATGGCCGGGCTGAGCATCCGGGCCAGCACCTTGACCTGCCGTTCTTCCGGCGGCAGCTTCTGGCTGGCATGGAGCGCATTTTCCAGCAGGTTGCCAAGAATGGTGCACAGGTCGGCCTCCGGCAGGGGCAGGAGCTTGGGCAGTTCCAGCTTCCATTCGATCTGGATGCCCTGTTTCCGGGCCTCGTAGTCGTAGTGGCCGGCAAGCGCATCCACCGCAGCGTTGACGCACAGGGTGGGTCTGGCATCGCTGAGTTCGCTCTCGTACTGGCTCAGGTAGCTTTTCAGTTCATCCAGCCGCCCGGCCTCGGTCAGGCCGGAGATCACATGCAGGTGCTGGCGGAAATCGTGCCGCAGGTGGCGGGTCTGTTCCAGATAGCTGCGCAGCTCCATATAGCGGCGGGACTCCACGGCCAGCAGTTGGTTTTCGCGGTCCAGCTGGGAGCTGCGGGCATACTCCTTTGCCACGCGGTACATCTCGTACAGCAGCAGAAAGATGCCCAGCAGCGAGATGCTCACTGCCAGCACCGCGATGATGCGGATGCGGTTCATCAGGATGACGCCGATCTCCTTCGGCATACAGAACACCAGAAACGCCGCGTACAGTGCCGGCAGCGGCCATGCCGACTCCCAGAAGGCTTCGCCGTGGTACTCCTGCAGCAGCCACCGGCTCCAGCGCACTGCCGTAAAGCGGAAGATGGCGCTGAGTATCACCGAGAGGGTCAGGCAGATGACCGAGGTGCTGGGCAGAAACACCGGCTGTGCATTGTCCAGCTCAGCTTCCGCGTTCAGCACAATGGCAAGCAGGGTGCACACAGACATCATCACTGCCGACACCGAGAACAGAAACATGGTCTGGCTGATCGATACTTCCCGGTCGGTGCGCCAGCGCAGCAGCCAGAAGCTGATGATGAGCAGCGGGATGAGCAGGAAGTTCGTTTCCATGTCCAGCATGCAGCACACCGCTGCGCCAGCCAGACCCATCAGTGTGATCGCCGACGCACCGATGGCATAGGTTTTACGCGGTGCACGCAAGTGCTCCTGCAGCGAGGCAAGGCAGAGGTATTCTGCCGGATACATCATTGCAAATTCCAGAAAAAAACGTCCAAACAATGCAAAATTCACAAGCGCTCTCCTTTCCGGGTCAGAATTCCCGCTGCATACCACGGAACTGGTACTGCGTAAATTGGGCAAGCAGGCTGTTTTTGTCCTTCTGCCGCACCGGCAGATGGGTCCCATCCAGCATTTCAATGCAGTCGCCCTCAAACCGCAGCACCTTGGACATGTTGATGATCACGCCGCGGTTGCACACCAGAAATTCCGGCTGGGTCTGAAGCTGTTCCTGCACCTGTGCAAAATTTGCCGTGGCCCGGCACTCGCCGTCATCCGTGACCACACGCACATAATGGTTCTGTGCCGTAGCATAGTAGATCTTGGTCAGCGGCAGCCGCACAATCTGCCGGGCAATGCGCACCTCCAGCTCCGGCTGCTGACGGCACAGCACCCGCCGCAGCTCCCCTGCCAGCTGCTCAAACTTTTCTTCCTTATAAGGCTTGAGCAGATAATCGAATGGATGTACCGGAAAGGCATCCCACACGTACTCCGGCGAGGATGTCACAAACACGATCAGCAGGTCCGGGTCGGCCGCACGCAGCCGCTGCGCCGTCTCAATGCCATTGGTGCCCTCCATGCAGATGTCCAGAAACACCACCTGATACCCTTCGCGCCCGCCGGTCCGCAAAAATTCATCTCCGCTGGCAAAACAGCTGCAGGATATGTTCTCATTTTCAAATGCCTTTTTCAGCAGCTGTTTCAACCGTTCGGCATCCGGCTTGCTGTCTTCCACGATCGCCGTCCGCAGGTTCATTGCTGCACCCCCTGTTCCTTCTGCTTCCCTGTTTTTTTATATTATAGCACAAGTTCCGCCTTCCGTGGTCTGCCATTCGCGCACAAAACAGCCCGTTTCGCGCAGGTTGCGGCAGTGGGCAGAAATTTTTTTGTGTTTTCCTGCTGCAATGCAAAACAAAAAAGGCACCACACAATGTGTGATGCCTTTCTGATCTGGTGGAGATTACCGGGATCGAACCGGAGAACGAAGTGACAGCTGTTCGCATTGACTTCGTTGCACAATATGGATATAATATAATTAGAATTTTACTATTATAGATCGTTCAGGAGCAGGAGGTGCTTTTATGAATATCCGTCCATCTGCAGCGATTCGTCAGAACTATAACGAGATCGCCGATCTGTGCAGAGAAACCGCTGAGCCGATTTTTCTCACCAAAAACGGCGAGGGTGACTTGGTCGTCATGGACATCGAAACCTACAACCGCCGTGAAAAAATGCTGAAGCTCCGCGAAGAGCTGCTTTCCGTGGAAGAGGACCGGATGCGTGGAAGCGAGGGCTATTCGATCGACGAGGTCACTTCCATGATGCGCAGTGCGATCAAGGAGGCCGCCGGACATGGAGCAGCAAAATAAATACCGCGTGATCGTGTCAGCACGGGCTGCTCAGATGCTGGTGTCCCACGCCGCATTTCTGGCACAGGTCAACCCTGCAGCAGCAGAGCGGCTTACAGTGGAATTTGAAAAGGCTGCAAAATCTCTGGAGCAGATGCCGCAGCGCTGCCCATGGCTCAAAGGCGAATACATTCCTAAAAATGCTTACCGATTTATCTTGTTTGAAAAACGCTATATGCTTATCTTCCAGATCGTAGATCATACGGTTTATGCAGATCATGTGGTAGATTGCAGACAGGATTACGGCTGGCTCATCCGATGATCAACAAAGGCGGTGGCTTTCCCTTTTGTGGGAAGCTCCCGCCTTTTTCTGCGTCTGTATAAAAAGAAAAGCACCATACTTCCTACGAAGTACAGTGCTTTCTGGTGGAGAATACCGGGCCGATTCTGATCACGGTGACCCTCTTGCAGTCCATGCACGGCGCTCTCCTGGGTGAGCTAAGCCCTCACTCGTTTGGCAACAACAAAAAAACACCACACGTTTCTGTGTAGTGCTTTTTCCTTCTGGTGGAGAATACCGGGATCGAACCGGTGACCTCTTGCATGCCATGCAAGCGCTCTCCCGAACCACGCACTCACGCACCCCCACACAAAGGTGCGAGGATGAACAATATTCGATGTAAAAACGTTAAAATCGAAGAAATCACTTCTGTATTCCCTTTGGAGAGGCTATTGTGACAGCAATGCCTAATTTAATTACTGTTTCTTATAGGTAATGCTTGTTCCAAAAGCAAAATTTGCGCTTCAATTTTGCGAATTAGACGTTGCAGCTCCTTTTGAAAAGACGTTTGCAAACAATTTGTATCAACCATTGAGATCAAATAGGCCCGATAACCACATAGGTACTGGCTAAATTGAAAAATGCTTTTAAATGGATACTCCTTTAGATTTCGATGCCTTAAAGGTAGTTTATTGGCCTTTGAAAGAAATTCATCTAATCCAATGCTTCTTATCAGTGGAACATTTTCTTTCGTAAACTTGACAATTTGGCGAATGTCAAATAAGCGATTCCGCGATAAACGAATTTCATTATTTGAAATAACGTAGCCATTTAAAATGATTTCTTTGTGTCCATACCGAATTTTTGAATAATTGAGCGATAGCTCCTGCGATTTCAAAATATATTTTATCTTTTTCAGAAACCATTTCTTATTTTCGAAATCAAATGTGTTGCTTGAAAACAGTAAATCATCTGCATACCTCGTATACTGCACATTAAAAACTTGACAGTATTTTGTGATTCTTTGATCTATTCTCGCCATAACAAGGTTAGAAATCACAGGGGATGTAGAGGCTCCTTGAGGCAATCTTCCATCCTTCCATCCAAGGTGACGATTTCTCCAATTAAATCAAGCAGCTTTTCCTCCTCAGCATCATTATCACACCGAATAATTAATGAGAGTTCTCTTTTGACGGAAGAAATTTTAATGGACGGAAAGAAATTCGCAATATCAATTCTTAGGAAAAACTCTGCGCCAATATGCTCTGATAAAAAAGATTTGTAATTTTCACCTTTTTTAAAGCCTTTAACGCAGATGGGAAGGTCTTGCTTAACTAGATATTTATTAAGTAGCTCTCGTTGAAGCTTCCACAGACTTGATTGTCTATCTAGATAGTTGATTGTGCGGGTTCCGCCCTTTTTGGGAATTTCAAACTCATTATAATCTTCTTTAGAAATTTTTCTTAGAACTTTTAAATAAGACGTACCCCAAACTAAATTACAGAATGACTCTGTAGTAAACATAGCATTTTTCTCCAATAAAAAGAAACAGAGAGCAGTATATAAGTACTTTCCTAACAAATCGCGAAGCGCGTGCTTTACACAGCACATGGAGGAATGATCACGCCGCACACCGGCAGCGGGCATAGCCATTTAGTGACCTTAGTTCCTTGGAATTCAGTTTGCTACACTGACATCAAGGCCTTGATTGCTCAAGCATTGCTACTTATATACTACTCAACTGTTCACTCTTGAATTATACCACACAAATTCTCAAGAAGCGAGTACAATTCGGGAAATTTTTCTTTAAATGCAGTCTGAACTTTCTTAAGGTTGTTTTCGTCCTCTAAAAATTTACGAGCTTCCTTTTCAGAAAAAGTACCGTCTATAGGGATAATCGACTTAAAAAATTCGTCTAAATAATTGGACACCCAGCCAGATGTCTTTTTCCCAATTATATTTTTTTCAATAGACAATTCAATGTCCGACATGTCTTGCGTTAAATTTCTTTTTATATTTCTCCAAGATTTAAGAAGGTCGCTTTTTCCGTTAAACACAAGCCTTAATAAATTTATTTGATCATTCCGAGAAAGTCTATTAAAATATGTTAGAAAATCATTATATTCAGTTTCTTTTTTCTGCCGTTGCAAAAAATCCAGAGAAAACTGAATTGTGTTCTTATTAATCAGGGCACCTTCTACCGTTGTAGAAAACGAAAAAACATTATATCGCAGCAAATACTCACGAACTGATAAAATGAAATCATTGTAATTTGAATCATTGCAGCTATAAAAAGGAAAACAATAGTGAATGCGCAGCTTCTTTTGCATTTCGTTAATACGTTTTCGCTGATAGTAAAGATAAGGCTCTAGTTCATGCTTGTTCCGAAAACGGAATTTTTCTTTATCGTTATCTGGAAAATACTCTTTTTTCAATGAAAAAGAATTCAACTTTTCATCGTATGATATTGCTTTATCGATATCAATCAAGCAAACATATGGCGTTTGAGATTTTGATAACTGAGGATTCATAATATTTAGTATAGGCGTATCACTCATGGCCTTGAATACGTCAACACTTCTAAATTTCGGGAAAAGCATCTTTATATAGGGATTTGAAAACAGTTCCAGTTCTGTTTCGCCTTCCACAAATAGAATACATCGTGAAAAATAAGAATTGATATGGTCATCTTCTACTCGATATTTTGACACTGGGCTATACTGAGAAAACTTTTTCATCCTATAAATATGTGAATACCCATCAACCAGTTTGATATTGTATATTGCTGCCGATTCAGAACTAGCGATGATGTTTTTTATCAAGCGAGGAGAATGCGTGGAAATGAAAAGGCTCAAACGTGAATCAACACATATGAATGATTCTGCCAATTCATCCAAATAGTTTGTATGAAGACTTATCTCCGGTTCATCAAATAGCACAATGGGTTCTTTCAATTTTGTTTTAGATATTGCCTCAATTGATTTAATCAATAATTCGATATATTTTACTGAATTTGTTCCAGCGGAGTAATAATTGAGACGTTTTCCTTTTTGGTATATGGACTCTCCTGAAAAGAATGTCTTAGTTAGAATTTTAGCAAATTCCTTTGAAGTTGATGGTTTAACACTTACACCGGCTGCGTTGAATACATTTATTATTTCATTCAACTTTTGAGACATTTCGTGGCTTTCATTCAATAAATCATCATTTATTTTAGCCTTTATCGTTTCACGCTCCGCATTAGAAACCTTTCCGAGTTCTGCTAAGACATCCCAAATGTATCCCCACTCTGTTATGTCAAGATTGCGAACATCCACATAGAAAATTGGAAATAAACTTTTTAAAATCAAACGATCTTCATATGAGTAATTCCATCGTATCGTGTGTCCTTTAACTTGAGATAACTCGATTTGAAGCTTCATGTCCTTTGTGGCGGATGCCATGGCTATTATTGCTTTGTAATATCCCGCATATCTACTTTTTTCGCCAGACTTATCTTCCAAAAAATCTGGAGTCACATCGGAATTTGATTTTGAAATTTTGACAAACTGCGAAAAATCGTAGACTAAGGAAATTTTCAGTTCATTACTATAGCGATTGTTTTCATCAAAGACATTATCACTAGCTGCTGAATACGTAAGATTTTTGTAGAAGTAATTTATAGCATCAAGAATCGTTGTTTTTCCGGATCCATTTTCGCCAATAAGGACATTTAATTTTTCTAATGATATATCACAATTTTTAATTGATTTGTAATTTTTGATAATTAAACGAGTTAATGGCATTCTGACTTTCCTCTCGCTTATGAAGTTTTTGAAATCCTATAATTATTATAACTTTACAAATCCTTGCGTCAAGCTATTTTGTCTTTTCATCGTAAAAACGTTGTACACCAATGCTTACGGTTCACCGAAAGTGCAATTTTGATTTTCAAAATCGGAATTGCGCTTTTTATTTTCCACAAATCTATTGCGAGGAGGCTTCCTACAATGTCAACATCGTACCGCCACCGTTTCACAGTACTGTCGCATGACCCTTGATTACTTCTATGGACAAGCCGGAGAACTTTTCTCATTCTACCGCATCCCGAAAGCACTCTTTTTAGAGTCACGCTTCCAAAACCTGTCAACCGATGCCAAAACACTGTACGGTATCCTGCTCGACCGCATGAGCCTGTCTGCTAAAAATGGCTGGCTGGACGAGCAGGGCCGGGTGTTCATCATCTTCACAATTGAGGATGTCAAGAGGGCATTGTGTTGCGCAGACAACAAAGCGACAAAGTTGCTGCGGGAACTTGAAGAATTTGGTTTGATTGAACGAAAACGCAGAGGTTTGGGCAAGCCAAGTTTGGTGTATGTGAAAAACTTTTCGGCAGAATCTTCAAAGGAGAGTGTCAAGAATCGTGAAAATCACGAATCTGGAAGTCCTAAAAACGCCTGTCAAGACCCGCCCAAATCACGATGTAATAAGAATAAAAAGAGTAAGACAGAGCGGAATAATACGAATCCTATCCTTTCCGATGAATCGGAGAAAATGAAGAATCGTAAACTGCTCGAAGAATATTTTTCACGTTCTTTGGAGATAGAACTTCTTCTCCGGCTTTACCCGGATGATGAAGATACCATCTATCAGATCGTAGATTTGCTGGTGGACACCTGTGACAGCAAGCGTAAACTCATAAGAATCGCTGGCGATGATAAGCCCGCCGAAGTTGTGCTCAGTCGGCTAAAAAAGTTGAATGCAGACCACATCCGCTTCGTACTGGACTGTCTGGCAGCGAACACTTCCCCGATACGGAATATGAAGCAGTACCTTCTGGCCGCACTATTCAATGCTCCAACCACAATACAGCTCTATTATCAAAACAAAGTCAACCATGATTTAGCAGCTCGGAGGTGATGAAAATTTCCAAAAAGGCAACAACGATAGCCGTTATCAACCAGAAAGGCGGCACGGGCAAAACCACCACCTGTGAAAATTTGGGCGTAGGACTTGCAATGGAGGGCAAGA
>ERZ791612.500-NODE-500-length-21436-cov-5.365278_pt1 | contig 21436 bp, 17 predicted proteins | sample MGYA00509963_ERZ791612 | MGnify/ENA primary metagenome ERZ791612 (study PRJEB30046, sample SAMN00791906) | human gut metagenome | study: EMG produced TPA metagenomics assembly of the A metagenome-wide association study of gut microbiota in type 2... | reverse complement strand
CCTCCGATAATATAAGGTATGTATAACCAGCATGATTTTTCATTGTAGAAAATTCATCATCCGTAAGCTTATCCGGTTTTTCCAGAATTTCATTGCCTACCGCCATTTTTCCTATATCATGCAGTGCACCAGCCAAATACATTTTCTGTACCGTGATTGAATCATATCCCATATATTTGGCAAGCAGGGAGGCTTTTTCAGCTACTCCTATAGAATGCCTGCTTGTAAAAGAAGATTTATAATCTACAATCTTTGCAAAGAAATCCGCAACATTTTTACACATTTCCCAATCAAAAACCATTTTTTCTCTTGGAATAATTTCCCATAGCTTCGTTTCAAAAGAATCATCACTTAAACACATATAGGATTCTTTTGTGAATACATGAAGAAAAGCATTAACACATTCTGAATCAAATAGACTATCCTTTTTTTGGGAAAGATACTGACATATAAAATCCCATCTATTATCATCAGATTTAATACTATTTCCTATGATATCAACGGTATCTGCAAGATGAATAATTCTTGCAGGCAATGGGGTTTCATTCCACTTTTTTTGAAAAGGACCAGTTCCATCGGCATGTTCATGATGATACAAAATCACATTTGAGACATCTGTTTTAAAAGGAAGTTTAGTAATATTTTTTTCACCATAAATACAATGAAGATTCGTTTTTCTTACGGACAAATCTTTTTTGATGTCAATAACATAATTCCTTTCCAGCTCTTCCGTAATATATTGTGTCAAAGCATTATCATGCAGTAAGGCACACATAGCTAAATCTTGTAACGCATCACCTTGAATTGCCAGATATTCAGCCATGCATACACTTATATAAGCCACTCTTTTTCCATGCTTGTTTTTGATTTTTACCAACTCTGCTTCTATACAGTCCAAAGCATAGGAACAGGCTCCTGCAAGTCCAACAATATCTATTCTTAGTTCTTCTTTCATGAATATAATCCTTCCATAGCATATGTATGCTTCTGTATTTCATTTGTTGTTTCTCATTCTGATAAGACCATAAAATAAGGCAGCCCCACATAGCAGAGTCTGCCTTACTCTCTTTATTTAACGTTGATGCCACTGGCATATTGCTGCAGAAACTGTTCTTTTCCGCATGGTCTTCCAAAATAATATCCCTGCAGATAATCAACCTTCATTTCTTTCATTTTCAGAAGCCATTCTTTTTCCTCGATGCCTTCTGCGCATATCCTGACGTTAATACAATGTACCATGGGGATGATATTTTTATATAATTCATAATCCCTGTCACTGTTCATCGCCTTGGCAGTAAAATCCCTATCCATTTTCACGTAACTTGGATTCATATCACGAATACAATGAAGATTCGAATATCCTGTTCCAAAATCATCGATCACAAAGGGAATCCCGTTCTTGTCCAGAGTTTTACGGAATTTACAGAACGAAGGTGTCATATCCATAAATCCGCTTTCTGTCATTTCAACACATAAGCATTCCGGCTGTAATGAATATTTTTGAATTGCATCCAGAATATCGCGCTCCACATTGCCTTGCAGGATCTGAACATAGGATACATTTACATTCATCCGGAAGTCAGGAATATATTTCTGCATTTCACAGCACATTGCTGCAGCTTCGTTCAAAATATATCTTCCAGCGGGAATGATCAATCCGGTCTCTTCCAATAATGGGATAAACTCCATCGGTGAAACAAACTCCCGCCCTTCTTCCGTTATCATGGAAAAACGCATCAGTGCCTCTGCTCCAATGATCTGTTCGGACTGACAGTCCACGATCGGCTGGTAGTATACTTCAAAGCCATCATAATCGTTCACAATAGCATTACGAAGTGTTGCTATGATTCTTCCTTTTCGTAAAAGGACCTCATAGTCATCCTGGTCAAAAATATAAAATCCATTTTTCCCCATGCTTTTTGCCTGTTTCAAGGCAAATTCAAACTTTTTGCGGCATTCTTCGGTTCCCTCACAAAATGTTGCTGCATCTATAACACCAATAGAAATAGAAAATATAGCTTCATAATTTTCGGCTACTATGAAATTACGAAGTTTATCTGTAATCTTTTCTTTCAGTGCCACAGCGTCTTCTGCGGAGGAAGCTTCCAGATCCACGATCACATACTGATCCGCTACCAGATGGTAAATTCTCTGCTTGTCTGAAAGGCATTCCTTCATACAGCCGGCTACGCTTCTCAGGATATAATTACCATAATCAGCTCCCCTGGAGCTATTGATCGCTCCAAAATCATCAATTCCTACATGCATAAAAAATCCCTTGGTAATGGGTTCTTTTTGTCCACGCAGGTAAGCAAGGAATTCCGGACCGCCAAGCAGTCCTGTGACATTATCGGCTCTTCTCTTGTTGCCGGTCTCATTCAGACACCCGACCAGATACTCTGCCTTTCCCTGCTGATCAATGATCACGATACCACGGCTGTTAATCCAGACCGGCATACCTTCTTTATCAAGCCACCTGTAATGAAGATTATGTACATTTTCTCTTCCTTCGCATATATCCGCAAGATGCTTTGCAAGCATCCTGCGGTCTTCCTCATATACTACCTTCATAACTTCATTTGCAGCATCTGTCAGAACATTTTTCGACATATTAAACCGTTCCACAGCTGACTGTGAAATCTCAAAGGTATTATTCTGCAGATCAAATATATACAGGTAATCATCCATACAATCTGTAATGATCTCAAATAAGATTTCTCCTGTCTGCTCTCCAAACACTTTAAATATATCATCAATCACAACAAGAACCTTCCTTCCGACAGCTTCACTCTATTCCTGCCATTTTCTAGAATAGCTTAAAGATATTCACGCGGTCATGCATCTTGGCTGCTCCCTCTGCCAGATTAATACTGATCGCGGTATTCTCTTCTGAGGATGCAGCATTGCCCTGTACTACGCCGGACAGCTGTTCAATTCCCTGGCCGATCTGCTCCAAGGACTCTGCCTGGGAGTTGGCTTTCTCCATGGTGTTCTCTGCAAGCTCTGCAAAGGACTCCATATCTGTAATGATCTGATTGAATGCGTCTGCTGTTGTTCTTGTAATCGTATTGCCCTTTTCGATTTCCACTAAGGTCTTATCGATCAGATCTCTTGTATTTACAGCAGATTTTGCACTATCTGCTGCCAGCTTGCCGATCTGATCTGCAACCACCGCAAAGCCTTTTCCTGCTTCTCCTGCTCTGGCAGCTTCAATGGAAGCATTCAGGGATAACAGGTTGGTCTGGGAAGCAATATCCTCGATATCTGTGATAATATTACCGATCTCCTTGGAGATTTCTGTAATGTGCTCCATTTCCGTGAGCAGCTCGTTCATCTTTTCTTTTTCTTCGTTCGCTTTGTTTGCAGAGGCTTTTACACGTGCCGATGCGTTCTGCGTTTCTTTCGCTGTATCTTCAGCCATATCCACAACCGTGTCAATGGTGGCATTCAGTTCCTCGATGACTCCTGCCTGCTCTGTTGCACCGTCCGCCAGGGATTTTGATGCATTTTCCACCTCGGATGAATTCGATGATACCTGTTCTGCCAGATTGCTGATCTCGGTCAGGGTACTGTTAAACCGTTTCAGAATATACAGCAGTGATGTCTTCAATTCCGAGAAATCGCCCAGGAAATCTGTAATATCATCACCATTTCTGGTCAGGTCACCCTGCGCTATTGCCTTTACCTCCACAGAGATCTCGCTGACATAATCTGCCAGAATACCCATGGCTTCTTTCAGATTCCTGATGGTATCGCCAAACTCATCCTCAGACTCATAGGTAAGCATTTCTACATTAGACAGTTCGCCCTTACGCAGGCTGGCAACTGCTGCATCTATCTGTTTTACCGGCTCGGTAATGGAATTGGTAATGATCTTTCCGATCAGTGTCGTCACTACAGCAATCGCAAGACCCGCTGCCACGATCACAATAAATATGATTACAGTGCATACATTAGCCATGGTCTTTGCCTGATCTAATTCTACCTGGAACTTGTCACATAATATAGTTAATTTCTTAGAAAATGACTTATAGTCTTCATACACCTCTCCGGTCATCAGTTTCGATGCTTCCTGCTGTTTACCCTCACGGCTCAACTGCAGGATTTCATCTGAAGCACCCCTGTATTTTTCCCATGCAGCGTTTGCTACTTCGTAATCGTCCTGTCCTTTTTGAGCTTTGCTGTTTGCAGACATGATTGCCTCCAGCTTCGCATCGGTATCCTGGATCTGACTCTCCAGCTTCTTGATTTCTTCTTCGCAGGAGTTCATGACTGCTGCATCTGATTCTACCAGATGCTGATACTGTTTGATTCTGTATTTCGCAGTCATTGTCTCTAAATCCTGCAGATATTCCAATGACGGAGACCAGACCTTCGTGATCTTCTCTATATTTGAACGGATCACTACTGTCGAGATCAGTGCCACCAACACTAAAAATAATGTCATAACAAGCACTGTCATTTGATATACTTTTAATTTTCCTTCAACCTTTAAGTTAGCTATACGCTTTTTGATCTTTTCCATGATCGTTTTCCCTTCCTTTGTAAATTATTGACTCAAACTTCGCGCATTAAAATGTGCATAACTAAAATTTAGAGACTATGAAGAAAAGTCTGCCAATAATAATCTTCTATGATAATGATTCAGCTGGAAGCGCTAAATTGGAGCTTCCAGCTCTTACTATATATACGACATGATTTCGGGCATGTCAAGAGCAGACGTCAAAAACGTCCTTCTCATCATGCATACAGATTCAGTGTTTTGAAATTTAGATTCTTTTTTTTTCTGGATGTTTCTGTGATATACTTATACGCGGTCGTATCAGACCGGAAAGGAAATATTATGTTACAAAAATTATATGTTTTTTTCAGGAAAGAAACCGTTTTGTCAATTGCAGTGATCCTGGCGCTTCTTTCTATGTTCTGGGTCAGACCGGATAAGGCTTATTTTACTTATATCGATTTCAGGACTCTCGGGCTCCTCTTCTGTTTGATGGCAATTGTAGCTGGTTTGAAGGCTGTTGGTGTTTTTGATATACTTGCCAAAAAATTGCTGATGGGAACATCGGGAATTGTGGGTGTGATCAGGCTGTTGGTACTCTTATGTTTCTTCCTGTCAATGGTGATCACCAATGATGTGGCATTGATTACTTTTGTTCCTCTTGCACTGATCATTGTGCATAAACTGCCAAAGGAACTGGGCAATTACTGGCTTCTTAAAATAGTAGCCATGCAGACAATCGCTGCTAATCTCGGAAGCATGCTCACACCAATCGGAAATCCGCAGAACCTTTATCTATATGCCAGAGCAGGGATGTCCGCGGCAGAATTAATAACCCTGATGCTTCCCTATTCCGCCACAGCACTTATCCTTCTTCTGATATGGATACAGGTAGCCGCTGCCAAAGCACCTCACGTATGCGGTTCCGAAAAAGATAAAACTCTTTTGGGATTCTCTGACAGAAAAGAACTTAACATGGAATACCTGGCCGCTTACCTGATCTTATTTACAATCTGCCTGCTCACTGTTGCACGTATCATTCCATACCAGATTCCTCTTGTATTGGTTCTTATATATATGCTGCTAAGAAACAGGGAAAATATAAGCAGGGTGGATTACTCCCTGCTTGCCACCTTTATCGCATTATTTATTTTTATCGGCAACCTTGGAAGGATTCCGCAATTCAGCAGTTTTCTGGAAAGAATCATGGCAGGAAGGGAAACACTTACTGCTGTTCTTGCCAGCCAGATTATGAGCAATGTTCCCGCTGCGCTTCTTTTATCCGGCTTTACAGATAATTACCGGGCTTTAATTGTCGGAACCAATATTGGAGGTCTCGGCACTCTGATTGCATCCATGGCAAGCCTGATAAGTTTCAAATATATTGCAAAAGAAAACAGGAATCTGAGAGGGAAGTATTTGGGAATATTCACAGCCTCCAATATTATATTCATGATATTCATGTTAATATTGTATTTTTTCCTTAGATAAAGGTTTCCCAGAATTATAAAAGCTATGGCAATTCTTTCTTCGCAAAAAATTCTCCGCGGCACTCTCCCATCCTGGAAGAAAAGCCGCGGAGAAATAAATATATTTTCGGTGCCAATACAAAGTATAATGGCGATAACCTCTAAAACGCTTCGCACTTCTTCAATCGCAGAACACTGACAGAATATGGCGGTGCCTTGTATACGAACTCTGAGGAAGCGCCATGCATATTCACGGTAATATTCTTCACCTTCTCCGGCTCTTCAAAGCTGTTTTCATCCCCCTTTTCACCGCTAAGAAGTGTTACGGTATAGTCGCCCTGTACCTGACAGTCCAGTGTAATGGAAACCGGATCCACATCTCCTGCAAAATTAACCGCCTTAATAATGATTTCGTCCTTGGTGTCAGTTACTACCGAAACAAAAGCAGGTCCGTAGGGAATCGAAATTTCCTTCTGAAGCTCACCATCAACATACAGGCGAATCTGTTTTCCGTCCGTTTCATATCCAAAGCGGTGATATTCTCCCGGTCTTACTGAAATAGCAAAGTCCTCAGTCAGCTTGTTGTCATGCATAAAGCCAAACTCTTCCAGTGAACATTGTCCTCCATTAAACTTCCAAAGGAACGGACGCACCAGAGCTGCATCCCATTCTTTTTCCACTCCGGCCGTAATCACGATCTGCTCCTCATAATAGGAACGAACCACCCTGGCACTGAATATACCCAACTCGAAGTAAGCATTTTCCTCAACAAAAATATCGGTCTCAAATCTTCCATAAGTCTGGTCTTCTTCTCCAAATACCACAAAGCTCTTGGTCTCATCAGCCCATTCCAGAATACTGTGAAATTCCTTTTTCTGCTCCTCATCCGGAAGCTGAAGCAGGCAGCCATCCTCTGTATCCTGCACATGTCCCATTAATTCATGAGTAATCTTTGCTTCTTCTCCATTCCAAATGGGATTTCTGAAGCGAAGTTCCTTATTGGATTTTAAAGATGCCATTCCGGTTCTCGGACGATAAACACGTCCTCCCTCATCTTCGGATCGCACCACATATTCTCCGCGATTTTGACCGAACATTTTCCAGACATAATAAGAAGGAATTCCAAGGCTCTGATGATTATTGAAACGAATCAGATTAGGATACCACGCTCTGTAATTTGCATTTTCAAATAATGGAGCATAAGAGGCCAATGTTACGATATCCTGATTTTTCTCAATACCCATAAGGAAAGCCGCTTCTCCCAAAGCCGCATACAACCGTCCCATATAGTTGCCTTCGTTTACAGCCACCTCTCCTACAAAGATTTTTGGTCCCTTACGATCGTAGTCATCATAATAATTTACACGTTCTGCAAAGAACTCTGTTGTATTGTAAAAATGTTCATCCACGCACTCGGCAGGACAACCATTTTTCTCTACATGCTCATTGGCTATGGTTTTAATCTGGGGATACAGTTCCTTTACCTTCTTATAAATCATGTTGTATCGCTTTTCATAATCCGGACCCCAGTTTTCATTACCAATTTCCAGATAGGTCATTTTAAAGGGTTCCGGATGCCCCATAGAAGCACGAAGCCTTCCCCATTTGCTTTCCTTAGAGCCGATAGCATATTCAATGGCATCCAGTGTATCCTGTACCATTTCATCAAGAGCCTCTCCTTCCAGAAGGACACTCTTTCTTCCCTGACAAGTCATTCCGCAGTTACATACATACAGGGGCTCCATCCCCAGATCCTCGCAAAGCTGCAGATATTCATGAAAGCCAAGTCCTAATGTACTTCTGTAATGCCATACAAACAGCTTACTGGGTCTTTCCCATGCCGGACCTACCGTATCCCGAAATCTCATCGCTGTGGACGGTGTCGTTCCTTCCACAATACAGCCTCCGGGAAAACGCATAAACTTTGGACTCATTCCCTTAAGCTTTTCTACAAGATCTGTTCTGAGTCCATGCCCCATGTAGGTATTGTCAGGCATTAGTGAAATAAATCCCAGCAGAACCTCTCCGCCTTCTTTGCAGGAAATAGTAAGCTGTGCCTCGTGACAATCCTCAGCTGCTGTCAGCTTCATGTCATATCTTGTATACTCCTGACCGGAAACCACCAGACTGTTTCCAGCCAGTACTTTTCCCTGGTATTCGATCGCTACGTCCAGTCCTATTTCTTCCTTTGCTTTTGCAAATAAATACAAAGAGTAACTTTCTCCAGCCTTTACGGATATACCGCAGTAACCGGTATTAGTCAGAGATCCGTCCTTTTCAAACTGCATACGCAGAGCTGCGTCCCGATGTTCATTCAGGGTATCCGTCAGTTCCAGTTCCATCTTTGCATTGTGTGTATACCATGCCGGTATTTCTGTCTCCGGAATATTGTTGCCCTTTACCCAGCGGCATAGGCCTTCTCCGTTGCAAAACTCATCCAGCCATCCGGATACGGTTTTTACATGGATGCCATCCTCCTGCTGTATATAACCCTCCGGTAAAACGGAATCTTCGAAGCTTCTGTTTCGAAGCATTTCCGGATAAAGTCCTCCGTCTCCGGCACGGTTAATGTCTTCAAAAAAGATTCCGTATAAATCCCTGGCTGTCTCAAATCGTCTTTCCTTTGTTTTAATCTTTAACTTGCTCATTGTAGTCTCCTTTTTTACATTCCTAGAGTTTTGATCACTGCCTGTATATGCAATAACATAGATTATGATAACTCAAATGATCTTAATGCAGCATTTCCGTTACCGCGATAGGTCAGGTAAAGCGCCTGTATTCCATCCGGAATCGTAACCGGTGCGGTATACTTTTCCCAGACATTGGTATATTGAACCTCTAATGTCGCCAGTACCTCTCCATCCCATGCTGTCTTTACTTCAAAAGTGCCATCTGCATAGCCCCGGATCCAAATACTGATTTCACGAATATCATGACAGTCAAAATATTTGAAGCCGATGGTAGTTGAATCTGTAATATTGGCAATATATCCAACTTCTTCGTCTCCATCCCTGCCGTCCTGCATTACTCGTGGAAAATTTCCTTCGCCCACATAAACTGATGGGGTATCGGTAAACAGATTACATGCAAGATAAGCGGGGTATTCGCCTTTACCATCAAGCGGACCTCCATTTAAACCGCAGGAGGTAATTTTTACCTGTGGAATACTGCCGTCCGGCATAATCTGCAGCTTTTCAGCACATCCCTGTCTGCTGTACCAGGTATTATTGGTATGCCTGTGATAAAAAATGTACCAGTCCTCTCCGATCTGCACAATACTTCCGTGATTATTGGCACCGTAAGCTGTTGGCATATCTGCCGGCTTGTAGGTATCGATGTGCAAATCACAATTGCTGACAATAACTCCGCCATAGACAAAGTCCCTAGTAGGATTCTTGCTGGTGGCATAACATAATTCGTGCATTAATATGGATGAATAGACAAAATAATAGGTGTCACCTACTTTACGGATGGAAGGTGCCTCAAAAAACTCATGTCCCTCAAATCCGGTACCGGCACCATATTCACAGCCAGGGGCCACAAACACCGGAGCTTCCCTGATCGTCAGCATATCTGCTCCCAACACCGTAGCCATAGCTCCGGTACGGGATTTATCACCTTTTCCGCAAAATCCGGTATAAAGATATGTCACATCTCCTTCCGTCAGAACCCCCGGGTCAAACTGGGGCTCATCACCTTCCTTTTCGCCCAGACGTGTGCCATCTTCATAATGAACATAGCCATAAAATTCATACTTTCCTGCTGGAGTATCACATACAGCAACTGAAACTACCGAAACCTTGTCCAACACGTAATAAAGATAGTACCTTCCGTCCGGTCCCACCGTAACATCCGGGGCATACAGACACATTTTGCCTTCCGGGTTCAGCGGATCGGCTGTCTTCGGATAAATCACACCCTCATATCTCCAGTTGCCCAGGTCATCGACCGGAGCTGACCAGCACACATAGTCTCCCATGCAGAAAACATATCCGTTAAAGTAATCATGGGATCCGTAAACATATACGCGATCGCCAAAAACATAAGGTTCTCCGTCCGGAATATACTCCCAGGACGGTAAATATGGGTTAAACGCTTGTTTTTTCACTTTGATATCCTCCTTTGCAAGCCTAATCCATGTACATTGTTTCATAAAGCAAATTACTGGGTGCTAGTTTAAGCCTTCAAGCTGACCACACGATCATAGTCATATCCTCGATCCGGATTCACCTTTCCGGCATTCAGTTCGAAATAAACCACACCGTTTTCGTTTACAGGAAGCTCTACGCCGATATTTCCGTCCTCCTGCTTTTTACGCTCTGTTTTTACAAAAGGTCTGGATGATTCCCGAATCAGCTTCGTCTGTTCCTCACTCAGATTGGCAGGTTCTCCCATATCATGCCATACCTTCAAGGGATTACATGTTTCCTCATCTACCGTCTTAGTCAGGAAGCAGTACTCCTCCTGTTCAGCCGGAAATGTAAACTCCAACAGCATTTTTTCTTTACCCTGTTCTGTACTTTTACGGGCAATATTCCAGGCTACACCTAGATAATCACCGTTTGCACGTTTCAAAACGACAATATTGTCATCCTTATATACACAATTGGCTTCACTTTCCTCAAGCTTTTTGTAAAAAGCAAATGTCCAGAAGGTCGGCTTGGTAATACAGCCATTGGCAACCAGTCCAAAGCCGCCGTGGAATGGTGTAAAAGGAACTCCCAGCTCTTCAAACACATCACCAAATGTCCAGTAGGAATAGGATTCATTCACATCTCCCAATCTGGAAAGCTGCTGTGCTATTAAGGCCGCATTCAGGTTTGTATCATGAATGACGCCCTGAGGAGTATAGGAGCTGTTGAACTCTGTGATATGAATCTGCAGACCCTTATATTCCGGGAAACTGTCAATAATATCTCTGGTTGTTTTTAAATTGGCAAAGCCGTCCTCTGCCTTCATCAGTTCAGAATATGCATAATGTCCAATACATTCCGGCGGATCAATGGTGTAATGATGTCTGGTTACGAAATCCACAGGTATGTGATTCTCATGGCAATATTCCATAAATGCCTGAATCCATTTCTCATCCGTTCCTCCACAAACAGCAGGGCCTCCTACACGGAATCCCGGATTCACTTCCTTTATGGCATCAAAGGTTCTATGGAACAACTTAAAATATTCCTGCATATCCGCATTTTCCCAGAAGCCGCAAAGATTGGGCTCGTTCCATACTTCAATGGGCCATTGAATAACTTCCTCTTCTCCATAGCGTCCCATCAGATGCCGCAGCAATGAACGCACCATATTACACCACATATCATAATCTTTTGGAGGAGTGGTATTTCCCTGCCAGTAAAAGATAGTCTGGCTTCCACTTGCCAACTTTTTAGGCATAAAACCCAGTTCAAGAAAAGGTCTCAGCCCCACCTTCTTATAGGCATCCATTACTCTATCCAGATAAGTATAGTTGTACTCGACCCTTACCTTACCATCCTCCTCATAGGTCTGAAAGATCGCCATATCATCACAGAATAATCCATGTCCCCGGATATGCTTAAATCCGATTTCCTTTTGAACCAAGCGCAGCTCCTCCTGATATTCTTCTGTCAATGCAAGCCCCATTCTTCCGGTTCCCACACAATAATCTACATTATTGTGAAAAAAGGCCTTTGAATCCTTTGTAATCACGATCTTTTTTCTGTCATTCTCTGTTGCTTCACCCATATTTACCATGCATGTATCTCCTTCTTCTAAATCATGTTCCTATGCAGTCACGCATCCGATGTCTGACCGCTGCACGATCCGCAGCTCTCTGATGACGATTGCCATATTAATCTGATACTATCGCATTGATCTAAAGTTTCCAATGATTTATACTATAAGAAAATTGATATATCCTCTGATGTATCAGAACGGAGATTCCAGATGACTGAAATTGAATTTGTCGGCTACAGTGCCGTTCACCCCTCAGATTTTATATATGATGTTCCGAATGGCTTTACAGGCTATCTTCTGCTTCTTTTCGACTCTCCCTCGGAGCTGCTCATAGACGGAAGACTAATGCGGACAGCCGCCAATTCTGCTATTCTGTATACACCAGGAAGCAGGATTTATTACCGTGCTGCCGGTGAAGAATACCGGAATGACTGGATTCGTTTTCGTTCCAATCACTCCTTCGTGAAGCTGTTTCCGTTAACAAACACCCCATTTCCCGTAACAGATCCGGAATACTGTCATCAGCTTTTTAAATTACTAACCTGGGAGTCCGCCTTTTTCTCCTCTGAAAGCGAAGCAAACATTACTCACCTGCTGCGGGTTCTGTTCTCCAAATTAAGAGAAGGAATCCAGAATGAGTCCCCGGGTATTCACGATCATGAGCTGGTTGCATTGCATAAGATGATCTACAATAATCCTCAGCTTCCATGGAATATAAACATGATGGCTGCGAAGCTTCACTTAAGTCCCAGTCATCTTCAGGCTCTCTATCACCGCCAATTTGGCTCCTCCTGCATGGATAATGTCATCGAAGGACGTCTGCGCCGTGCACAGGATTTATTAGAGTGCAGCGAATACTCCATCCGCGACATTTCCGAGCAATGTGGTTATAATAATGTAGAGCATTTCTGCAGACAGTTCCGTCAGCATATCGGCTGTACCCCTGGACAATACCGGAAAAATGCATCAGCGGGAAGCAACAAAAGACTTCTCACCCACAATACCCTGGGAGGAAGGGAGTTTGAGAAGATTAATCGAAATATCCAGAAATAGTGTTTCGGTAGCTGCTTTATTCATCCCAATATTTGTTCATATTTAATTTCAACATTTCCAAAATTTCACGCCTCATCTGCTCTGCTGTGTAACTGACAGGGAAAAATCTGTGAAGCTGCTCCGTTTTGAATACTACGCGGTCTATCTCTTTTTGCTTAATTTCACTTGCAAAGTCAAGTAAACTATCTATAATTACTTTTCATTGGCGATATCCCAGCAATATTTCTAAAACTCCAAACTATCCGCATTAAGCAGAAAATACTTCATTCCCATGATTACAAAGCCTTCCTCATTTCTCCATGGCTTTTTTGTTCCGTTTACTACCACGATCTTTTTAAACGAATCAGGGATATTTCTAAATGAATTAAATTCCTGCTTCTGCTTTTCCTCAGAGGTCATATCATAAGCCACCTGAATATAATATCTCTGACTCCCCTGATTGACCACAAAATCAACTTCAAACTGCTTTCGAGTTGTTTTTCCTTCATCATTTTTCGCATACGCCTCTACAATACCAACATCCACATTATAACCTCTGATAAGCAGCTCATTGTAAACAATATTTTCCATGATATGAGTAGGTTCCTGCTGTCTAAAATTCAATCTTGCATTTCTAAGTCCCACATCTGAAAAATAGTATTTCAGATTTGCTCCCACATATTTTCTACCTTTAATATCATATCTGTCAGCTTTAGAAATCAAAAATGCCTCCACAAGATAATCTATATGGTTGGATATGGTCTTATTGCTGTAATTGATGCCTCGTTCACTTTTAAACGTATTTGATATTTTAGTTGGGTTAGTAGGAGCTCCTATCGCAGAAGCAAGGATATCTACTAAAGTATCAATCTCATCAACATTTCGCAGCTTGTTTCGTTCTACAACATCCTTAATATAAACATTTGTGAAAATGTTTTTTAGATACTCAGCCTTTTGGCGTTCCACAGAAAACTGTAGCACCTGTGGTAAACCACCATATATCATATATTCTTCCCAAGCATCATCATAATCTCCATTGAAAGCCGCATAGAACTCTGCGAAGGACAACGGATATATTCTTATCTCATCTCCTCTGCCTCTAAATTCAGTTACAATATCGCTGGATAAAAACTTAGAGTTACTTCCAGTCACATATACATCAATATTGCTGATTCGAAGCAGGCTATTCAGCACTTCCTCAAATCGTGACATAAATTGTACTTCGTCCAAAAGCAGATAATATTTCTGGTCATCTTCCACCCGCTCTTTAATATGCTGGTAACACTTCTTTGGATCTCTCAGCTCCTCATTTTCAATGCCATCCAAAGCAATCTCAATGATATGGTCATTATCTACACCACTCTCCAATAAATATTTCTTAAACAATACAAATAACAGGAATGATTTCCCACATCTCCTGATTCCCGTGATAATCTTTATCATCCCATTATCTTTTCTTATCTTTAACTGTTCAAGGTATGCATCTCTTTTAATCTCCATGAGCTCAACTCCTTGTTTTTGTAAATTTACACACTTTTTAGTAATTGAATTGTATCATCTAGGATTTATTTAATCAATATCCATTACTATTTTATGTGTATTTTCACATTTCTATGCAGTTGATAACCAATTAACTATCTTTTCATAGAAAAGCAGGTAGTCTTTGATACAATGTCAAGTGATGAATTCAAAAAGGAAAAAATTGGACTTGGAATGGCGATTGTAAAAGGTCTGATTGCTGTTTAAACTTGCTCCCGCACCAGATATAGTAAAGAAAAGTGTCTGGCAGCGGGAATGAATGCTCACCTTGCAAAGCCTGTAAAAATCGAAAATGTAAAGAAAATTTTGTGCGATTATTCGGTATAGCGATTAGGATTTCTCGAATCCGTAAACCCATTTTCCACGTAAGAACAGATACAGAAAAATCACGGAGCTGATACCCCAAGTCAATGGGTATGCCCAGAAAATCACTCGTATATCCGGGAGAATACGAACTGCCACAGTAATGTAGCTTACGCGAAACAAACACCAGTCACAGAGCATAACGATCATCGGAACGGATGCGTTACCTGATCCACGAAGTATTGCTGCGATGCAATGAGAAAACGCCAGCAGACAATAAAATAACGCAATTGTTCTGGACTGCATGACTCCATAATGTACAACATCAGGATCTCTGTTAAACGCTGTGATCAGTACCGGTGCTGCCACATATATGATAATACCGATCAACTCTGCAATAGTAATCGAGCAGAGAACTCCAAATCTTGCTCCCTTTTTCGCCCGGTCATACTGTTTTGCACCCAGATTCTGACTGACAAAGGTTGTCAGAGCCATTGTAAAACAGGTCACCGGCAAAAAGGCGAATCCCTCTATCTTGGAGTAGGAACCACATCCTGCCATCGCCATTTTTCCAAATGCATTTATATTTGACTGTACAAAGACGTTCGCGATCGCGATCACTGAATTCTGAAAACCGGATGGTACACCATTCTGGATGATCTGCTTCAGCATAGAACTGTCAAAACGAATCTCTCGCAATTCCAGACGATATTCTTCTTCCACACGCAGCAGATGAACCATACAGAGCAGTGCACTGACAAACTGTGAAATTGCGGTTGCAAGTGCTGCTGATCCGACTCCCATGCCAAGACCTGCGATAAAGAAAATATCCAGAACGACATTGACACAGGAAGAAATAATCAGATATATCAGAGGATGGCGTCCATCACCGACCGACTGCAGAACTCCAACAAAGATATTGTACATGACAACACCCATAGACCCTGCAAAATATGTACGGAAATACACAATAGATTCCGGGAGCACGTCCGCAGGAGTTCCCATCAATACCAGGATCTTTGGTGCCAGAAACATTCCCAAAACTGTCAGCACAGCACCGGCCACAAGTCCAAATGCAACCGTTGTATGGATTGCCTTTTTCAGGCAGTCTCTTTTTTTGGCTCCGTAATATCGTGCAATAACAACACCTGCACCCATGGCAATGCCGTTAATAAAACCTACCATCAGAAAAATCAGATTTCCAGATGAACTGACTGCCGCCAGTGCATTACTTCCTAGAAAATTTCCTACGATCAGGGAATCAGCAGTATTATACAATTGCTGGAACAGATTTCCCAGAAACAATGGAATTGCAAAAAAAATGATCTTTTGGGAGATACTTCCCTCTGTCATTCTCAGACTCTTTTTCATAGTTAAAATTACGCTTCACTTTCCTGTGTTCTTTGAATCAATAGAGATGAAGGACTGCTTGTAGAGCTGGAATTTGGAACGTGCTTTATAAATTTTTTCCGATCCCCTCAAGTTCGTTCATGGAATCCTTGTTTTTTTCAAGTTCATCTCTAGCTGTTGCGTAATATGATTTTTTGAAAAGCATATCCCATGAAAGATATTTTGCCATACAGTCAAACTGCTTATCAATCAGCTCATACTGGATACTGTCTACGGGAGAACCGCCTACAACAATCGTGCCAACTTTTTTATTTTTTAACTGCAATCCACGGCAGTAGCACTTATCAATGATAAGTTTCAATTGTGCTGACATTCCCCACCAATAAACTGGTGTAGCAAAAAGAATCATATCTGCGGCAGCAATTTTATCAATTGTAGGATTTGTATCATCCTTATCGACGCATCCCTTAGAGCATTGACAGACACCACATCCCTTGCATGGTGCAATGTTGAGTTTGTCAGGTTCAATGATTTCAATTTCATTCTTTTCTGATGCTCCTTTTATAAATGCATTGATTGCTGTCAGCGTGTTTCCTTTTCTGGCACTTCCATTAATGATTACAATTTTCATGCGTGTATCCTCCAACTTCCGATTTCATGATATCATTTCTAATACAGATTTTACCGTATTTTTCAGATTCAGTCCATCTTTTAATCCCAACCGATAGAAAAACTCTTCTGTATCTGCTCCACTGCTGAAAATTGCATTACAGTATTCCGTAATCACTTCTTCCTGTTCTGGGGATAACGTTTCCAGTAATTTCTGGTATTTCTTATCAATCTCACTTACTGGCTCTTTATCCTGCATTAACTTCCATTCTGAATATGCTTTCCCCATATGCTCTGTAATTGTCAGATTCACAAATTCCTGCACTTCCTCTGGTATGGTACTCGTAGATTCCTGTTTATCTTTCTTTTTATCATTTGATTTTTCAAGTGTCGTGTCATCAATATAACGAATGATTTCTCGAATATTTGACTTCATCGACTGCAGATATCCTTTCATCAGCACAGCTACTTTTCTAGCATCCGATTTTTCGATTTCTTTTTCCAGCATATAAAACTCTTCCAGTTTCCCTCTTCCTGTGGAATCTCACAAGTATCTTCCACTCCGTAGAAACGCTTCACAAAATACTTTGTCGGAACTTTTCCTCTAAGCGTCAGATATCCCTGTTCTTCCAGTTCCTTGTTCAGATTTCCGATGATCTCATAAGCCGATGTTTGTTTTACTTCCAGAAGTTCACATATATCGGCTGCCTTTAAAAATAATTTGTTCTGCATAATCAGTACCTCCTGTGTTTTGAATATTTATCTCTTCATATACTCTGTACTGGCAGATACAAAATCGGACATCATTTTCCGAAATTTATCAAATTTTCTTGTTTTTTAATTCTCCATCAGTGTGATTACTGTGTCATGGAGTTTAAGCTCATCGAAAATAAAGAACCTTTCTGTGGTATCTGTTTTCTAAATGCAGGCAACAAAAAAACAGTCTGCCTTGACGAAAATCACTTCAATCAAAACAAACTGTTCTTCATATTTACTCTAATTTTATTTTATGAGAATAACTGATTTCACGAAATTTGCAGGTGAATCTGGAATATAAACAAGAGAAAAAAATAATTTTTAAACTCCATTTGCACTCCATTTGGTCTTTTCGACATCCCGCAAAACCTTTATTTATGGGCTTTTCCGCGATTTTTCAAGCTACTCAAACTCGCAAATAAAATCTCGTCACTATACACTTTTGTATAGGAATTATGGTTCTATCTGGTTTTATATGTGTTCCACTGTCCAAAGTTCCCAGACTGTACTGAACGGTGTTATCAATTTGTTATCACATCTCTGTTATCAATCAAAGATTCTCGTGATATCCTGATATCGGTTAACTACACGATAAATCTCTACATATTCGTTACCGACCTTGTAGATAATCACATAATCTTCCCATATCGCATATTTATAATCTGTCCGAAAGCTGACCCGTTTGGAGAGATCTGACCCCATTCCAGGAAACATCTGAAGGTTTTCAAATTTACCGTAAATTTCCTTTATGGTCTTTGCTGCATATTCTTCGTTATCTTCAGCAATATAATCCCGGATGTTTTTCAAATCCTTTGCAACAATCGGATTGATCCGCAGTTTTAACATCTTATTCCCCCACAAGTGCTTTCAATTCATCCAGATTCAGCCAACCTTCACCGTCTTTCACTGCTTCTTCGGCTTCCTGTAGCTTCATCAGAAGCTTTTTTTCTGCACGGTCACGCTCATAATCTTCAAAATCCATAACTACAAAACGTCCTCTGCCATTCTTGGTCAAATATACCGGTTCTCCTTTATGACAGTTTTTCAAAACTTCATTATAATTTCTCAAATCAGACACTGGTAAAATATTTGCCATATTCTTTCAGCTCCTTTCTTTGACTTCATGTTGTTTCTACTACTTTTATTATACACAAAAAGCTGTAAAATTCAACGTGAATTTTTACAGCTTAAAAGTGTTCTCATTCCGAATATTTTTATTATGGTAATATATCGCAGATTAACCAATTCACTTAAAATGTATCTACTTGCATTACTTAAGCCGTTTTCCAATTAATCTATTATCGATATTTTCTATTTGAATCCATTGATAAAAATAATCCCTAACACCTGTTGAATGATCGATCACAATAAACGTCTTGTCTTTTTCTCTTATTCAAACTCCAGACAGACAGTACGGAGTATTAGCAAAAATCGTTGATTTTAAGCCATTTTAAGGCAATATAAAAAGCTATAAAGCAATATAAAAAAATGAAAAAATGCAATTATAATGCAATGAAGTACATTTGATATTTTATTATTCAGTGTGAATGACAAATCCTCAATATCTTAAATTTTATAGTTTAGGGAACGTCAAAATTGATGTTCCTTTTCTATTTCTAGACGTTCAATAATGAGCGTCTATTTTTTTACCCAAAATGAAAGGAGGGTTTATTTTTATGAAAAAGATTATGAATCACTTGCTTGCCGGCGTGCTTAGTCTTGCTGCGATGTTTACAACACTACTCGTTTCACAGGTTCAAGCAGCAGAAAAACAGTATTGGACAGAATCAGCGGAGCGAGTGGGAATAATTGAAAAAGTTATGAATGATGGCAGTATCGATTCAACATTCAATGAGGGCATGATGAAAGTTGAGGGTGAAACTGCCTACTGTGTGGATATTAACACAAACTTCCAAAATGGATACAAAACACGAGCTGATGCAAGCACCCGTATGCGTGCCGATCAGATAACTGACGTTGCCCTTTCTTTGGAATACGTCAAGCTATATGCCGACAGTCATAAAGGATTGAATTATAAACAAGTCTACTTATTAGAACAATGTGTTGTCTGGCAGCGTTTAAGTGTCCACTTAGGCTGGAACTGCGATAATGTACGAACTTCTTAATGATGAAATTTCCAAAGCGGTACAGAATGAGGTATATGCTGGAGCAAAGGCTTTTGTAAAAGAAAACAAAGGACGCTATGACTGCGGAGGATATATTTATTCTGGACAAGGACAGGAATTAGGTCAGTTCTGGGCGAAACTGGCGGTCGGTAATGCGACACTTCAAAAAACGTCCTCCAATACCGACATTACCAGCGGCAATGAGCTTTACTCTATCGCTGGTGCGACTTATGGTGTCTATTCTGATAAAGGCTGCACGAAACAGCTTGCCACCCTTACGACAAATTCTAACGGGAACACCGAAACTGTGGAGGTAAGAGCTGGTACGGTCTACATCAAAGAGCTGTCTGCTCCTGCTGGATATAAAGTTGATGATACCGTTTATCCACTGACGGTCAAGACTGGTGAAACTTCTACTTTAAAAGTGAGTGATACCCCAAAGGTTATAGAAACCTTGATTGAGCTTTTCAAGATTGACATGGAAACTGGGAAATCCACTGCACAGGGTAACGCTTCTTTAGAGGGTGCGGAGTTTACATGGAATTTCTACGCTGGTTACTACAACAAAAATAATCTCCCTGCTGCTCCGACAAGAACGTGGACAACAAAAACTGTTGCAGAAACAGGTAGTGACGGTTTGGTTCATTACGTCACAAAGCTGGCAGATAATTATAAAGTATCTGGTGACAGTTTCTACACACAAAACGGTGTGCCATGCTTACCGCTTGGAACTATCACGGTAGAAGAAAGCAAGTCACCAACAGGCTATCTGTTAGATGGTGCATATATGCAGGCTGATGGGAGCGAAGAACAAATCAAAGGTATGTATCTGACACAAATTACCGAAGATGGCAACCAATCTTGACAACATCATAGCAACCAGTATTCTGTATCGGATAAAATTATCCGTGGCGGTGTAAAAATCCAGAAACGTGACCTTGAAACAAAGGATACAAAACCACAAGGCGGTGCAACTTTCAAGGATACCGCTTTTGAAATTATTTCCCTAAATGAAAATGCAGTGCTGGTTGATGGAAAACTGTATCAGAAAAATGAAGTGGTAAAGACCATTCATACAGGCATTGACGGTATCGCTTCTACTTCTACGGATACATTACCTTACGGAAAATACCGCATGGAAGAAAGCAAATCACCAAATGGTTACTTGACAGACGGTGCAAAACCGATTGATTTTACCATTACAGAAGATAAAAAAGTCGTGGATTTAACAGATGAATCACACTCTATCTACAATCAGATTAAACGTGGTGACATTGAGAGCATAAAAATTGGAGCTGGCACACACAAGCGTCTTGCGAATGTTCCGTTTCGGATCACTAGCAAGACAACAGGTGAGAGCCACGTTATTGTCACTGATAAAAACGGTCAATTCTCCACTGCGTCTGACTGGGTATCCCACAAACAAAATACCAATGAAGGGAAAAACAGTGAGGACGGTATCTGGTTTGGAACTTCTGAACCAGATGACAGCAAAGGTGCATTGCTCTATGATACCTATGAGATTGAGGAACTACGCTGCGACAGCAACAAAGGCTTAAAGCTCATTCCTCCATTTGAGATTATCGTGTCCAGAAATAACACTGTCATTGACTTAGGCACTCTGACTGATGAATACGAAAAAGAAATCTCTATCCATACCACTGCGACCAGCAAGGACGGGGAAAAAGTCATTGAAGCTGGTAAAGATGTGACTATCGTTGATACGGTCACTTTAGATGGTTTGGAAGTGGGTACAAAATATCAGCTTAAAGGTTGGCAGATGGTAAAAGAGGAAAATGCAGAACTTCTCATTGATGGCAAGCGTGTAGAAAATGACTACACCTTTACTGCCGACAAAGAAAAAATGGAAGTACAGGTTTCCTTTACATTTAATGCTGCTGAACTGGCAGGAAAACATCTGGTAACTTTTGAAGAACTTTACGACATTACCAATCCCGGCGAGCCTACAAAAGTAACGGAATGATGGTGTATAAATAAAGTTGACAGCCTATTCTCAAGGATTTCATAGTATAATC
>ERZ791612.479-NODE-479-length-22055-cov-6.141455_pt1 | contig 22055 bp, 16 predicted proteins | sample MGYA00509963_ERZ791612 | MGnify/ENA primary metagenome ERZ791612 (study PRJEB30046, sample SAMN00791906) | human gut metagenome | study: EMG produced TPA metagenomics assembly of the A metagenome-wide association study of gut microbiota in type 2... | reverse complement strand
ATTGTTTAGGTTAGTAGTAATAGATTTAGGTTTTTAGTTATTAGGTTTAAGGTAAATTGTTTAACAGGTAGCTATGAAGGATCGTGAGACTCTTCATTAATTACGAAAAAGGATTTTTAGTTAAACATAGGACTACGGCGCTGCTCGATGAGAGTAGCGCCGTATTTCTTTTATATACTAACATCAAGAATAATATCCTAATCAGCGTACCACAACCTTCATGCCTTTCACTATGTAGACACCAGCAGGTAGGGTAATATGCTTTTCTACACCTGCCTCTACGCTCTCGCGACTGACCATTCTTCCGTCAATGCCGAATACAGCAAGCTGCTCTGACTTGTCGGAGCCAACGACAAGTTCTCCAATGCCTCCAAAAACATTGAAGCCATCGGTTGCTTTGCAAGCGTCCAAGCCTGTAGACTTACCTGCTACATAGAGGATTTGTATGTTAGCCGGAACAGTAAGACCTTTAGTCTCATCCTCTACCAAAGCCAAATGGTACATATAGTTTTTTATCGTCACAAATCCCCAAGGAGACGCTTCCGAATCTAAATATTGCACATCAAAACTAATATCCATCGCCCTGTATCCCAAATTGGCAGGATAGAACTTCTCCTCAAGATAGAAAGTACTCTTATCGCCAGGCACATCGAACGACGGATAATCTCTGCTGATAAAGCTTTCGTTATACGAAGCGGGATCGGCACACGAGATAGTAAAATGCAACTTACCGGCACTACCGATATTTCTAAAAGCATAGCGCACCAAGGCAAAGTCGTCGTTCACCTTAGGAAATCTGCAGTAACTATCACCGACATAAGCGTTTTCAAACTCGTTTGGAGTGGCGTTATTCTCCACACCAACAAGCACCAAATACGGCTTAGGATCTTTGTCGATAGCCACTTTTACAGCCGATGCCATATCGTTTCCATCTTTGTCTTTAACCCAGAAATAGAAGTATGGGCAATCCTCAAAAGGATCCTTGGTATAAAGAGAAACATCAAGGTTGAGCGTAGCGTCAGAATGAGGTGCGACCGTGATATTGTCACCTTCGCCATTCGTATATCTAACTTCAGCCTCGTTTTCAGGATATTCCGGTTTATAATAGCCGACAATCTTTATAACACCGTTGTATTCTTCGTCGCCATTGTTAGTGACCACAACCTGCAATTTGCATGGAGTCAGATGGTTCACCATCAACAATCCCGATGGCTTTAAGGTAGCACTAAGCGTAGATGCAACTTGCGCTTTTGACGACGACTGGGATGTTGGTGTATAGACAACCGTTTCTGCAAAGGCAAACAGTGTAGATAAGAACATCAGCATCAGAACAAAGGGTAAAATAATCTTCTTCATAATCATGATGTTTTAAAGGGTTGGAACATTAGTTAATATCTGTTGCCCAAATTTAGGCATAATATCAATACAATGAGCCAATTTAACAGAAAATGTAGATTATATTTTACATTTTTTAACTCTATCATCATTCATACCTCGTTAAATCGGGACACGATAGCAACGATAAAAATAGTACTACAATGTTGCCGTAGCAGGACAACAGTATTGCCGTAGCGGGACAACAATGTTGCCGTAGCAGGACAACGATATTGCCGTAGCAGGACAACGATGTTGTCGTAGCGCGGTAATCGGATGGAAGATAAGGCTGGGAGATGGGCTGGAAGATACTTGCATTTTTCAGATATCTACCAGCCTATTTTAGTTTCGCTTGCCGTTCATAATCAGCGAGTTAGAACGGCAGGAATCCAAAAATGGGAGATATGGGAGATTTTTTACGCAACTAATATTATTTAAACCAAATCTGGAACATACAGAGGAATATTGGGGAAAGTGCATAAAAAAACGACTAAGCGTTGAAATCAACTCTTAGTCGTCTACAGTACCCAGACCCGGGCTCGAACCGGGATGGGTTGCCCCACTGGTGTTTGAGACCAGCGCGTCTACCGATTCCGCCATCTGGGCATTGGCGTTTTGCGAGTGCAAAGGTACGCTTTTTATTTCGTTCCGCAAAACTTTTGAAGCAAAAGTTTTGCGGAAACGGTTAGTTTAAGAGCTTTTCTACTCTTTTACTTTTAAAAGTTTTGTGGCAGCGTGGTATGGGCAAGATGCCCATACCTCCTACTTTTTACTTTTTTACTTTTAATAGTTTTCTGCTTTCAGCTCGAAGTACGCCTGCGGATGCTTGCACACAGGGCAAAGCTTCGGTGCCTGCTTGCCTACAACGATGTGACCGCAGTTGCGGCACTGCCAGATGCAGTCGCCGTCGCGAGAGAACACTACGCCGTCCTCGATGTTCTTCAAGAGCTTGCGATAGCGTTCCTCGTGGTGCTTCTCGATAGCACCTACGCCACGCATAGCGGCAGCAATCTCTGCGAAGCCTTCCTCGTCAGCCTCCTTAGCCATGCGATCGTACATGTCAGTCCACTCGTAGTTCTCGCCTGCAGCAGCATCCTTCAGGTTCTCTAAGGTGTCCTTGATGGCACCACCCTGCAGATACTTGAACCACATCTTTGCGTGTTCCTTCTCGTTCTGCGCCGTCTCCTCGAAGAGAGCAGCTATCTGCTCATAACCCTCCTTGCGAGCCTTTGATGCGTAGTATGTGTACTTGTTGCGTGCCTGCGACTCACCTGCGAAAGCCTCCTGCAGGTTGCGCTCTGTTTTTGTTCCTTTAAGTTCCTTCATAATGATTATTTTTAGCCAATTATACTTTATACTTGGCAAAGATACAGATAAAGTTTGAAACAGCAAAGGAATAGTTGTAATTTTTACAAATTAAGTTGTTTTATCCATTCCGCTACCTCTTTTGCGCAGCGTTCGTCGTTGAAAATTCGCTCGGCAAGAGCGCGACCGCGCTCCCCCATCAGGCGTGCCTCGTCGTGGTGAGTGGCTATGTATTCGACGGCTCGCTGCCAGCCTTCAACATCGCCATACTCTACGGAGATGCCACAGCCAAGGCTGTCGAAGTCGACGGGTATCTGCGGATTGCGACTGCAGATGATTGGCAGACCGAGGGCGAGTGCTTCCACCACGGTGGTGAGTCCGGCGGTGTAGCGTGTGCGGTGGCAGCAGATGACAACGCAGTCGGCTTTCGCCACCTCGCGCGCTATCTCGTAAGGCAGCAGTCCGCAAATCTTCACCACGTCGATATTGTCGGCTGGCGCACAACGCTCCACGGCTTCGAGGTTGGGGTTGGGCACGTTAGGGTTCGGATTGATACCTATATATAATATAAGGTGGCGACCGGTGCGGTTGAAGGCTTCGATGAGCGTGGGCTGGTCGCGCTGCTCCTTGCCCGTGGCGATGAAAGATGGTGAGGGGGTGAGATGGTGAGAGGGTGAGGGGGTGTTGTGGTGAGAGGGTGAGATTTGCTCTGCCTTGAGTTCCGCTTTTATCTTATCATAAAAGGCGAGGTCGGCACCCCAATGCCCAACGACGAGTTTCTTGGGGTCGGCTTTCGGAGCCTTCAGCGAGTCGTCGACGAGTTTCTGCGAGAAGAAGATTAGGCGGTCGAAACCTTTGTAGAAGAAGCGACCGAGCAGTTCGCGCAAGCGACTCTTCGACTTCACGATGGGCTGATGGTGCCACACGATGATGGGCTTGCGGAACAAGCCGAGGGCACGCAGCAGCACCACAAGTTCGAGTCCTTTGTAGTGGGTGGCGTAGAGAGCGTCGTAGTGTTCGCGACACGTGAGCACACGCCACGCTGTGTAGAGCGCAGTCTTCAGTCGGGAGAGTTCGTGCTCCGGCGAACGGTGGTAGACCACGTCGATGCCGTTATCGACAAGGTGGCACGCTCCGTAGAGAAAGTGCGACGGAAATTCGCCCTCCGCCATGCGACGTAGGCAATACTGTATGTTCTGCGTATGGTAGAAATAAACCTTCATAGATAGCGGTAGTTGTATATCTGCATGAACGGATGGAGCAACGCACGCAGAAGTGCCACGGGGTCGGTTTCGTGTGTGTAGAAGATGCGGTGACGATAGCGCGCATACATGCGTTGCAATCCGAAGAACGCACGGATGCCACGGCGTGTCTCATAGTCGAGTAGGCGCAAACCGTCGCGAAAGATTGCATTGTCGGTGGTGGGGACTGAGGGAGTTGACTTCGACTTGCGTTCCACCCACAGAAGGAAGTCGCGGCGAGCGGCGAAGTGGGCGTTCATCCGGGGCTTCACCTTCGAATAATTGCGCACGCCGTACCACACCATGTATGCAGCATTGTCGGCAGAGCGCACACGATGGGTGTCGACACCCACGTAGGTGGCAGCCTCGGCGTAGCGACGCTGGCGCACAAGCACACGGTCGATGAGCACGATGCTGTCGAGAGCCGCAGCAGCTGTAGCGGTCATCACGTCGTAGCACGTGCGGCGGTATATCTCGGAACATTCCTCCTCAGTGGGTATCACGTCGAGCAACTCGCGACGCAGCAGCTGACAGTGGCCCATCATCGAGGCATAGAACAGACGGATGAGGTTGCAGTTGGGTCGGCGACTGTCGTAGCGCACCTCAGCACCAGTCTCGGTGAACGGCACCGAACGGCAGACACACATCATGTTCTGACCGATGGCGGTGCACTGCTCGTCGAGCTTCGTAGGCAGCCAGATGTCGTCCTGATCGCAAACGGCGATGAGGTTGGCGGTGGAACGGCGCATGGCAGAGAAGAAGTTGCGGTTGATGCCCTGCTGCTGCGCGTTCTGATAGACACGCATCTGCACCCCATCGGGCGCACGGCGAGCATAGTCGGCGAGCAACTCCATAGTGTTGTCGGTAGAACAGTCGTCCTGCACTATTATCTCCTTCGGCTTCAGTGTCTGCGCAAAGAGCGAGTCGAGCTGCTCTGTAAGGTGTCGACTCGCTCCGTTGTATGTACACATCACCACCGCTACGGTTTCGGTCTGATTCATTCTTTATAAAATAATTTAAGTTTCGCAGATGAAAGTAGTTAAGAAGTTAAGGAGTTGTCGCGCCCTACGGTCGCTAAGGAGTTAAGCCATTAGTTTTTTTGCTTGATATAGCATTATAAGCATTTGGCTTAACTTCTTAACTCCTTAACTACTGAAATCTCTGAACTTGCGAAAGTTCAGCAAAATAATTATGTCACTTCTTGACTTCCGTCTCCTCAATCAGCTCGGGCATGATAAACACGGCGTGCACCTTCTGCTTCTCCTTCGGCGGCACCTCCATATAGTTGCGGTAGAGGTCGCGCAGATAAGCGTCGGGGTTGGCAGGCGCAGCGAAACGCTTGCCTTCAAACTCTATTGTGGAGAGCGGGAAGAGGCTGTCGCGGCGGTGCATGATGCCGTAGCCGTTGTTAATGAGCACGTTGGAGATGTAGGTGTCGCGCTTGCGCAGAGCGAAAGCCACTGCCCACATCGCCTTGCATAAGATATACTTCGCACCGAAATAGAACAACTCGAACGTGGCACGCCACGAATACTGATGCGAGTGGTGCAGTATGGAGTAGCACTTCGACATCGCCTTGCCGTAACGCTTGCAGAAGCTGCGCGAGACGTTAGGGTAAGGGATAAACGGGAAGATGTCGACGAAGAGTCCCTTCGAGTAGTCGAGCGAGAAGTCCTCCGTGCCCTCGACATAGAACGAGTTGAGGTCGCGTACCTTCATAATAGGTTCGCGGGTGTGCTCCGTCTCGGGCGTTTGCAGCACCAGTCCGCTGCGCAGCTCCTTGGGAGCCACCTCGGCGAAGCGGCGCGAGTCGTCGAGTGTCATCGCTATATCTATGTCGTCATCCCACGGGATGAAGCCGCCATGGCGCACGGCACCAAGCAGAGAGCCTCCGTCGAGCCAGTACTTGATGTCGTGCTTGCGACAGATGCGGTCTATCTCCTCAAGAATGGAGAGCTGCTTGAGCTGCGCACGACGGAGGTTGCGCTGTTTGAATTCGGTTATATAATTCATGTTTTAAGTTGACGAGTAAACGAGTTGACGAGTTGACAAGCCGATTAGTTGGCTACTGGTCGACGCACGTCAATCACCTGACCTGTGCAGTCGGTGAGCAGGGTGCGCAGCGTAGCCTCAGCCACACGCTCCGGCATGAGCAGCGTCTCGTCGGGCTCCACGCCGAAGTTCTGCTGGCGCATCGGTGTCTTGGTGCGCTCTGGGTTGATGCAGTTGATGCTGATACCGTCGGCATCCCACTCCTGCGCCACAGCCTGCACAAAGTTGACGATGGCAGCCTTTGTCGACGAGTAGATGCTATAGAAGGCGCGACCGCGGGTGTACGAGCTGGATGTGAAGAAGATGAGCTTACCGCGTGTGCGCTGCAGATAAGGACGTGAGCGCAGAGCCACATTCACCGTACCCATATAGTTGGTCTGCACCGCCTTCAGGATGGTGTCGTACTCCATCGAAGCAAGCGGCTCGCGGTTGAGCACGCCGGCAGTGTTGATGACGTAGTCGATGTGTCCTTCCTTCTGCTCCACCGCAGACAGAGCAAGTGCCACCTGGTTGTCGTCGCCCACATCGGTGTGCGTTGCGCTGCGCGAGAACGAGTGCACATGAGCACCGCTCTGCTCGAGCATCTCCACAATGTTCTTGCCGATGCCGTAGCTTCCGCCGAACACCACAGCCACCTTTCCGCGGAACGACTCCGCGCCAATCTGCACGTCGTTGGGCTCGGTGCTCTTCAGCTGGAACAGCTTGTCCATCATGTAGGTGTCTTCGCGATAGGTGAGCTTCATATTGCTCTCCTCGCCACGCACCACGAAGATAGGCTCTTCGGGCAGGTATGTGCGCACCACGCCACAGTCGTCGGTAGTGCGGAAGTTGGGGTCTTTGAGAGCCTTGTCGTAAGCATCGGATATCAGCTGGCGGTCGAACGCCTGCGGAGTCTGTCCGCGGCGCAGACGGGAGCGGTCGGGGATGTTCGTGATGAAGTCGCCGTCCACCTCAATGATTGTGTCGGCAGACGGTACGGCAACGTTCACGGCACGATGTGTGTCGAGTGCCTTCACCACGTCGTCGATGATGCGCTGGCTGACGAGCGGGCGCACCGCGTCGTGGAAGATGAGGTTGGCATCCTCGTTCTGGTAAGCGGTGATGGCAGAGAGCGACGAGTAGTAGCGTTCGGCTCCGCCCTTCAGTATCTTCTTCACCTTGCGCCACTTGTTGCGCAGCACGATGTTCTCGAAGTCGGCAACGAGTGCCGGGTTCGACACGATGGCTATCTCGTCAATGTGCTGGTTGCGCTCGAACACGTCGATGGTGTGCTCCACGACCATCTTGCCTGCCACCTTAAAGAACTGTTTAGGTGTGGACATGCCCAAGCGTGAGCCTACTCCACCGGCAAGGATAATGGCGATGTTTCTCTTCATATTGCAGGGTTTGGAGGTGTTACAGTTTCTTGAACTCGGTGTATATCTTATCGGCTATCTCGCGGAACTCCTCTTCCGAGAGCTTCAGCTTCGGATTAGAGAAGAGCATGTCCTTCTCCGACTGCATCGGGATGAGATGGATATGTGCGTGCGGCACTTCGAGTCCGAGCACTGCCTCGCCCACCTTGATGCACGGGAAGGCACGCTTGATGGCTACAGCCACCTTCTTTGCGAACACCTGATACTCGGCAATCTCCTCATCCTCCATGTCGAAGATGTAGTCTACTTCGCGGCGCGGAATGACGAGTGTGTGACCCTTCACCAACGGGTTGATATCGAGGAAAGCGTAGAACTGTTCGCTCTCAGCACACTTATAGCTGGGAATCTCGCCTGCGGCGATTTTTGAGAATATATCCATAACAATAGGTTTTAAATGTTTATTTCTACAAAATTAGTAAAAATAACGGATAAGCGCACGCATTCACACATATTTTTATATACGCAAAAGCCAGAAACCTCAGACTCCGAGTCTGCGACTTCTGGCTTTTAACGTATTATGGTGCGCCCAATCGGCTGCTTCTTACGCTCTCTGCGATGTGCGGACAAGCCACACTCAGGTGTTATGCGAATGTGATGTTCTCGATGCGCAGACGGATAGTGCCACGCGGAATCTTAATCTCCACTTCGTCGCCCACCTTCTTGTTGAGCAGACCCTGTGCGATAGGTGTAGTGACAGAGATCTTACCCTCGCGCAGGTTAGCCTCACTCTCGCTCACGATGGTGTATGCCATCTTAGCGTTGTTGGCGAGGTTGACCATCTCCACCTTCGAGAGAATCTGAACACAGTCGGTGCTCAGACGCGATGTATCAATAATCTTTGCTTCAGAGATAGCAACCTTCAAACGATTGATCTTCTCCTCAAGATGAGCCTGCGCCTCCTTAGCGGCATCGTACTCTGCATTCTCGCTCAAATCGCCCTTGTCGCGAGCCTCTGCAATGGCTGCAGAAGCCTTCGGACGCTCCACTGTTTCGAGCTGCTTTAACTCGGCAACGAGCTTGTCGTAGCCTTCTTGTGACATGTAAGCCATGATTCTTTTGTTTGTTAATTAATATTTTACATTACAATAACAAAAAAACAAGAACCCCGACACTGTTCCTGCTGCCGGAATTCTCATTCATCTGTCTTTTTATACTATTTTCGCTAATTACACCATTCTTGCCACTACCTGATTTAACAAAAATGGTTTGATAGTTTTGCAAAGTTAGGCATTTAAATCCATATAAACAAGCGTTTTAGTGGATTTTATTTTACAGAACACAACACCACGCCACCTACTTCACACGTCTTAATATATGTCAAAATAGTTGTTGGTCTGCGGAGTTTTGCTTAAATTTGTAGGAAAAAGAAAACTACTTTTATGACTATTATTCCCGCAACACCAGCGCACGCAGCCGACATCGCACAGCTCATTATGACGGCAATGACGGAAGAGTGCTGCCAGTATCTGGCTGGCAAGGAGCACACGCTCGACGATTTCTATCACATGATGCTCGACCTCGTACTCATGGACGACTCGCAGTACAGCTGGCGCAACGCCTTCGTAGCTGTCGACGAGGAAGCCACAGAGGGCAACGTGGAGTATGCACCAGTAGCCGGTGCCATCGTAGGCTACAACGGAGCCGACCTCCACCGCCTGCGCCGCCGCTTCCAGGAGGAGGCACTCAGACAGCTCCAGATGGACTACTCGCAGATGGACGACGAAACGGAAGCCGGCGAGTTCTATCTCGACTCGCTGGCAATCTACCCCGAATATCGCCGACGCGGCATCGCTCGCCAACTGCTGCAGCGTGCCTCGGAACATGCTGCAAGCCTCAACCTGCCCGCAGCACTGCTCGTAGACAAAGGCAACCCCAACGCCGAACGCCTCTACCGCTCAGTAGGTTTCGAGTACTGCAACGATGCCATGTGGGGCGGACACGAAATGCGCCACCTACGCTGTCCTATTAACAAGTAGGGCAATAATAAAAACAAAAATCCACCGCAACGAACGCTGCGGTGGACCAAACTTTATTTATTAACTTTTTTATTTTCTCGACTATTTAACAAGACTCCCGTCTCATTTTGAGTGGCGAGAAAGACTATTTATTGTTGTCTTCTCCCCACATTCCTATTGCAGCAGTCGCTGCAAATAGGCTCATCATTACCGTCATCAACATAACCTTTCTACTTATTAACCTTTAAAACTACCAAACTATATACCTTTTATTGACAATCTTTACCTAAAAACTTCTTTACCTTTCAAAACTTAAGACCTTTACCAAAGTTACCCTTTACTTTTCACCTTTTATAATACCTTATCAGAAGTCATCCTCTCTTGTTCAATCTTTTACCTTTACCTAATACCCTTTCGGTGTTGTTATCCTTCTATCTTTTACCTTTTTCTAATACCTTCCTATTGAAGTTATCCTAATCTTTTACCTTCTGATGTCGTCCTGAATCTTCTTTACCCTTAAGACTTTCCTATTGAATTATCCTTTCAATACCTTTTACCTAATGTTGTTAGTCAAGCGGTTGCCTCACGGTTCCCTTGTTTTGACGATGCAAAGTTACAATTGTTTGCGTACACAAACAAGTATTTACACTCTTTTTTCGCATAAAAACGCCTATTTTTGACCTACATCAACCCTTAATGTGTTCGCACACATCCGCAATCGTTTGCAAACCGCCAAACTCTTCCCCACCCCGTCCGCCACTTCTCTATACATTATTAATAACAAAGAAAGCGCCTTGCAGATGCTTTTGCATTGCAAGGCGCTCAACGGCAATCAAAAATTATAATGTCTTAGCTATATAGAATTTAGAATTCATAATCTCCATCCCCCTCTTCTTCCTGGACGCTGAATCCATTCTTTTCGTCACCGTCGGGACTCCAGCCACGGTCATTTTCAAGGCTTCCAGCCATTATCTGTAAAGGCTCCATTTTGATAACACTAATCTCCGGAGCTACGTATTTCTTCTTTTTCATAATGCAGTTATAATATTATTTCTTTACCACTACCTTGTTGTTAACAACATACACACCCTTCGGCAACTTATCGACATTGTTGGTGTTCATGCGCACACCGCCAAGGTTGTAGATGCCGGTGTTTGTATTCTGCTTGTTCTCCTCAATCACGTGGATGCCGGTTGTACCATCCAAGCCGTTGCCATCAAGCGAGAACATCAACATTCTGCCAGAAGATGCATCTTCTTTAAGCCAGCAGCGATAAGCCTTTACCGTGTGTTCCTTGTTGGTGTGAACAAGGTTGCCCTTGCTGAACATATATGAGTCGGCGGACACAACGGTCTTACTGTCGTACGAACCAGTGTAGGTCATGCCTCCGCCATTTACCGTGTGTGTCAGATTAGATGTCTGGTCATCGTAGTTGATGCCATTGGCTACATATACATGACCGTCGAGAATCTTCGTAACACCATCGATAGTGTATGAATAGTTGCCGAGCGGCTCCTTAGTAGGATATATTATATAAGGTGTATTCTTATGCAGCACTACACCATCAGCGGCTACGTTTACTGTAGAGAACTTTATCCAGTTGTTCTCCAAACGGTCGAACTCTGCCATCTGTACGCCCTCGCCGAAGGCTTCCTTAACCTGAGCTGCTGTCATATCGACGGGAAGAATGATAGAGTTCCATCCCTTCTTGTTGTTGTCAGCACTCTTGGTGAATGTACGGTGCAACAGCATCTTGGCTCCAGTGTATGACTTCTTCACGTCAAGAGTCTTGTCCTCATCAAGAACCAGAAGGTCATCGTATCCGTTGAGGGTTCCGTCGTCGTTCATGTCAGTACGCAGAGCGAAGCCCTTAATCTGAAGATTCTCAAGAGCAGAGAGTGCCTTAACAGGTGTGATACGAACCTGATCGAACGACTTGGTAGGATTAAGCACGGCATAGCTGTCGCCCTTACTGCCAATAATATCAGCACCAAGAACCTTCCAGCTTGTCAGTTCTTCCTGCTTCTCATCATCAAGATAGGTGGTCAACTTTAGACCTTCGCCCAGACTTGCACCCAATCCTAAAGCCAGATTCTGGGTTACCATAACAAGCTGCTGTCCCTTATCAACTACTTTACCCATATTGACTGAGATTGTAGAGCCTCCCAAGTCTACGCCCAACGGGAGAGTCAAGTATGTATCCATCGAGTCGTCAATCAAATTGCTCAACTCGTTGTAGCCGTTGCCAATGTTGGCAACTTGGACCATCTGAGTGTTTGCAAAGTCGATTGATGCATTGGTATTGTTTGTAGATACCACCTGAGCGCCGTAAACGGGATTGATTGTAGCATTGTCGGCATCTGCATCGGCTACATACGCATAGTAGATATTGAGCTGTGAGAGGTCGGCAGAAAGAACGCCTGTTTTATAAAGTACAATCTCATCAAACACAGAGCCCGCGGGCACTTCAACGTTCAGACACATTTTACGTGTTTCCTCTTTACCGATAAGTCCGGCTGAGATGGCATCCCAATTGGTTGTTACATCTCCAGTCACTTCCTTGCCTTTATTGTAGAGCTTGATGTTATAGAGATTAAGCACATCAGCATCGAGTCCGGTAGCCTTAACAGATACCACAAAACCAACCTTCATCTTGCCATTGAAAGCTCTTGCATTGCCATTCAAGCCATCTGCAAAGTTAGAGCCATCAGCAGTCTTGATGCCAACGAGACCTGTGTTGGCAGCCAATTCAACGTCTGGCTGACGATAGGCGAAATCGTTGAGAGAAGTAGTAAGTATGGCTGAGCGGTTCATCATTCTATCGGATATCTGTATCAAACCACCGCCAAACTTATCGCTCAACATATATTTAGGCTCCTCACCCTCCTTATTGACAAGGATATCCACTCCGTGTTCCTCCGCAACATATGTGGGAGCATAGTTGAGGGTTGTCTCTTCATAGCATTTTTCGCTTCTGCCTTCATCTTCAAGAACTGTTGCCTTAAACACATATTTGCCTGGAATATCAAGATTAGAAACCAGGCCAGTTTCTGTGTTCAATTCAACATTTGAACCTGTTGGACGATCTACAATCGACCATTTTACCTGTACGGTATCATTGTGCTGCAACTGGAACTGATTGACACTTCCAGATACGTCACGACTTGATGTTGCATTGATAGGACAATGATGAGAAGCTGCATCGGGAGCCATGCGCACAAAGGCGTAGTTGACAGAGGTACCACCAACTTCTATTCCTATGCCTTTGAAGAAAATCTTTGCTGCTGAGAAAGCTGCAGGAGCTCTCATAACGACTTCACCGTCCTTGGTATCCTCAATCAGTCCAAGACCAAGGAGTTTATCAGAGATGTCATACTTGCCTATTTCTTTATCCTCTTTGTTGAAAAGTGTGAGTTCAACGCCAGAGCCTACCGAAAGATTGGCGAGATTAAATCCATTAAACTTGAATCCCACTTCCGTTCCATTAGGGAATGCTTCCTTGCCATCACTGGGTTTGGCAACAACAGTAACAGGAGTTGATACTGGAACTAATGCTCCTACAACAGCAGCATAGCCATTGTCAAGATCCTCATCAATCACATCACCACGTGACACCTCACCTAATGTGTGAGTTGGCTCTTTGCCTTGCGCATCCAGAGTAAACGTCTTTCTACCCTGCTCTTCAGCGTATTTAGAAATACCATTCTCCTTATTGTTGGTAATAGTATACTCACGAGCCTTGCCTACAAACGCATACTTGATATTTATAGCAGAGAGCACTTTAGCATCAACTCCACACTGAACGAGCTTAATCTCATCAAAATCGCCAGGTGCAGTTGCCATATACAATTTGTTAACCTGACCAGAACCAGGAATTGTCAGCAACGACAGTCCAAGACCAGTGACAGACTTACCGGTAGAGATCGACTGGGGCTTGTCTACTTTTTCTCCGTCCTTAAGGAACTGAATCTTATAGAACTGTACTAAATCGAGAGTAAGGATGCTTGCCTCTGATTTTGCACAAATGACAAAACCAGCCTCTGTACCACCAGCATAATAATGCTGATTGTCCTTAACGCTGATAATAGGACTTGCTACTACGGTAGCTCCAACAAGCGCCGGAATAGTAGCATAATCATCCATATTCTCGTTGCAAAGGTTCTGAAGATTAGCTGTTCCAGAAACCACCTGAACACCATCACCAATGCTATTGATTGTACATCCCGGTCCCACGAGAGCACGACGGTTGTTAAAATAATTCTCCTTAGACGGATCTGAATCTTGCCAAACCTTCTTTTCGCTTTTGCCAACACCATTTGCGGTTGCGGCAACCATTGGCATAGCCAAAAGCAAGAGAGTTACGACAAAACAAATTTTCCTGAAAAATTTCATTGACATCATTAAAAAAGTTTTTTGATTTTATCGTATTATACGTATTATTATTTCAATCAAAACGTTTCTTCTAAATTCGGAATTTGCGCCTCTCAAAATCTTCGATGCAAAGGTATATATATCCTGTAGGCTAAAGTGCGTTGAGTAAGCTTCAAGTAAGTATGAGTAATATGAAAAATTCACAACTATCAGATAAACAGCAACTTACACAACGTGAAATGGGGGGGTAAATAAGAATCGAAAAAAAACGATTAAAAAAAAGTAGAAAATACATATAATATATCTAATAAAAAATCTATAAATTTGTAGATAAAAAAGGAAGATCTAAATATTCAAAGACCTATGAGGACATTGATATTGACCATAACTATCTGTCTGTCGATCATTAATGCTCGCGCAGACAATAAGAAACTTTACGAAAGATTAGACTCAGTAATAGCCCATAGTGCGGATTATGATGTCATAAAAGAAAAAAGGCTAAAAGACATTAAGCTTGGAGCTAAATTCGTGACCAACCCGGCAGACAAGCTACGCATATATGAACAGTTGGCAAACGAGTATAGTCTATACGTTTACGACTCGGCAATGGTGTATGCCCAAAAGGGAATAAGCCTTGCCAAACAGACTGGCAATTCTGATTATTGCAACCGATTTCTGATTACAAAGGCAAGTCTGCTGATTGAACGAGGCTTCTATATTGAGGCGAAGGAAAGTCTGGACAAAATCGAGATATCACAATCCGATCCAAAGCAAAATTTCCTTTTCTACTGCGCCCAGAGTTCACTCTATTACAATCTGAATGCCTGTTGTCAGAAAATGGAGTTCAGCCAACATTATAACGAACTGTTCAAGGAATATATTGGCAAGGCACTATACTACTGTCCGAAGAATAGTGCAATGTATTATTATATGAAAGGTATAAATCTCTTTTCCTCAGGCAGGAGTATCAATGAGATTAGTGCTTCATTGAATAAGGCAATGCAAATGTTCGGACCCGAAAACCGCATGTACGGCAGGGCGGCATACGCTCTGTCAAAGGCTTACGGCAACAATAAACTGTGGGAGCAGCAGAGGCGTTATCTGCTGCTTGCTGCCATTAGCGATGTAATGTCGGCTAACAATGAGAGTCAGGCATTGCAGGATGTTGCTCTGTTGCTTTATAAAAACAAAAATGATCTTGACAAAGCCCGGAAATATATCAATCAAACATTGAAAGACGCACATGCATACAATAGTCGTCTGCAACGGGTAGAGCTGTATACCAACCTGCATGTAATATTGTCAGCTTACAATGAAAAGCTCCAAAAGGAAGCCATCTGGAAAAACGTGACGATAATATGTATACTTGTGCTGTTGGTTGTCATTGCAGCAGCAGTAGTGTACGTCAACCGGAAAAAAGATTTGTTGAAACTGTCGGAGAAGGAACTGAAAGCCTTGACTGAAGAGTTGAGCGCTACCAACAAACAACAGCTAAAGGACAACAAAGCTCTTCAAGACTCTAACGATGAACTTAAGGGCTCAAACAAAGCACTTAAGGACTCTAACGATGAGCTAATGAGTTCAAACAAAGCACTTCAAGACTCTAACGATGAGCTTAAATACAACAACAATGAACTTAAGTACAATAACAATGAACTTAAGAACTTTAACAACGAGCTTAAAGACTCCAACAAAGCACTTAAAGACTCTAACAACGAGCTTAAGGACTCAAACGATGAGCTTAAGGACTCAAACAAAGCACTTCGGGACGCAAATGATGAGCTTGAAAACACCAACGCAAAGCGTGAGTTGATGGCTAATGCCTTTATCATGCTCTGCTATCAGTATATTGAGCGGTTGGAGAGTCAGCGCAAACTGGTAATACGTAAAATTAAAGCCAATCAGCAGAACGAACTGCTGAGCATTCTCTCATCTTCAAAGCGAGGCACTGAGGAGAGCCAGAACTTCTTCTCGCAGTTCGACAAAATCTTCCTCTCGCTCTATCCCTCGTTTGTAAATGAGCTGAACTCACTGCTGATACCCGAGGCACAAATCGAGCTTAAGGAAGACAACGAACTGACTCCAAGCTTGCGTGTAGCAGCCTTGGTAAGACTGGGTGTAACGGAAAGTCCTAAGATTGCCGGCATCCTCTCCTACTCGCTACAAACAATATACAACTATCGCTCTACACTAAAGAACAGCGCCATCGACAAAGAACACTTCGAAGAGAATCTGCAAAAGCTGTGCTCAGTTTATTAAGGGGTTGTTGTAGTGTTGGGGAGAACTGTTACGTAATGACAAATTATAAATTATTGCTGTCCGGTAAACAATCCGTTATGCGTAGCGCAGGCGCAGCGAGTTGAGCACTACGCTTACGCTTGAGAACGCCATCAGGGCGCTTGCCCACATCGGCGTTATCTGAAAGTCGACGCCGAAGATGTGTAGGGCACCGGCGGCGAGGGGTATGCAGACGAGGTTGTAGACGAATGCCCAAAAGAGATTCTGCCATATCATGCGCACGGTACGTCTACTGAGCTTTACGGCTTCGGGCAGCGCCATGAGATCGTCGCCCATCAGCGTTATCTGCGCCACGTCCATCGCCACATCTGTGCCGCGACCGATAGCAATGCCAACATCGGCGAGGGCGAGTGCCTGCGTGTCGTTGATGCCGTCGCCCACCATAGCCACGCGCTTGCCTTCGCTCTGAAGCTGCTGCACGAGCGCCTGCTTGTCGCCCGGCAACACCTTACTGCGATAGTTGCGTATGCCAGCCTCAGCAGCCCAATAGTGCGCTGCCTCCTCCTTGTCGCCACTCATCATGTACACCTCAATGCCAGCCGACTGCAGCTGCGCCATCGCCTCCTTGGCGTTAGGTTTCAGTGTTTCGCGCTGTTCAAGCGGTATGTCAGATGGGCGTGTGAAGTCAATGTTCGGGTTTGGAATGGTGAGCGTGCCCGTCTTGTCAACGACGAGTGCCTGAATCTTATGCAGGTTCTCCAGTGCCGACGCGTCCTTTATGAGAATCTGCTTCTGCGCCGCCTTGCCGATGCCCACCATGAGCGCCGTCGGCGTAGCCAATCCCATTGCACAGGGGCAGGCTATGACGAGCACTGCCACTGCCGAGAGAATAGCATGCGGCAGTGCGGCGTTGCCGCCTACCGTCCACCACACGCAGAACGTGAGCAGAGCGATGGCAGCCACCGTCGGCACGAACACCCGTGCGGCTCGGTCTACGATGCGCTGCACGGGTGCCTTGCTGCCCTGTGCCTCCTGCACCATGCGTATGATGTGCGCAAGAGCTGTGTTCTCGCCAATCTGTCGCGCACGCATACGCAGCTTGCCCTGGCTCGGTATGGTTCCGGCGAGCACGGTGTCGCCTGCTTTCTTCATAGCCGGTGTAGGTTCGCCACTTATCATAGCCTCGTCGACATAAGCAGCATCAGCGGTCATAAAACTCTCTGCCGCACACACCACGCCGTCCACCGGAATCTTCTCTCCGGCGCGCACCTCTATCGTGTCGCCAATCTGAATCGTAGAGATAGGCACCTCCTCCATGCGGTAGTCGTCGGTGCCTTTCATCTTCTCGTGCGTCACGATGCGCGCCGTCTTGGGCTGCATACCCATGAGCTGGCGTATGCTGCTCGCCGTGCTGTCTTTCGCTTTCTCCTCAAGACAGCGACCTGTAAGCACGAACGTGATTATCATCACCGAAGCGTCGAAGTAGGTGTGCCACTCTATGCCGCGTGCGCCCCAAACCGCCTCGCCGAAGAACGTGTTGAACGTACTGAAGAGGAACGCTATGAGCGTGCTCAGCGCCACGAGCGAGTCCATGTTAGCCGTGCGATGCGTTATCTGTTTTGCCGCCGACACATAGAAGCGTCTGCCGCAGTAGAACATATTTAAGAGAGCGAGTATGAGGCAGATTTGGTTGTTGAACGCTCCGTCGCTGCTCATGCCGAAGTACATCGTGAGCGCGGCTAACAGCCACGAAAGCAGCGTACGGCGGCGCAACAGCGTGTATTCACGACGGTTAATCTCCTCGGCGTTGCGGTCGTTCTCTACCACGAGGTCGTAGCCGGCGTTGCTCACCTCGCGCTTCATATCGTCGAGCGTAATCACGTCTGGGTCGTAGTCTACAAGCACCGTGCGTGTAGACAGCGTTACCGTAGCCGAGTTGACGCCCCGCAACTTACGGAGCGTATTCTCTACGTTGGCGGCGCAGACAACGCACGCCATACCTATAACTGGTATTGTCTTTTTCATACTGATTTTTTTATAATTTGAATGCAAAATTATAAAAAATGCAATGCAATGAGGTTGCAAAAACCGAATAAAATATCCATAAGTGTACTTTAGAACCCATAATTTAACAAGAAAAGTGTATTTTTAGATAGATAATTTCACAGGAAAAGTGTATATTTGCAGCGTAAGAAATACAAGAAAAGTGTAATTATGCTATACAGAAAGATTGAGAAATACATCACAAATCATTTACAATCAGGCACTAACAAGATTCTGATTGTAGATGGTGCGCGTCAGATTGGCAAGTCGTACATTATCCGCGAAGTAGGAAAGAAACTTTTTCCGAACTACATTGAGATTAATATGGAGACAGACAAGCTTGGAAATAGAACGTTTGCAGAAGCCAAGTCTGTAGATGATTTCTATTTGGCTTTAAGTACGATAGCTGGCGACAGAATGAAAGAAAAGGAGAACACCTTGGTATTCATCGACGAGATACAAGCATACGACCACCTGCTAACCTTGCTAAAGTTCTTGCGAGAAGACAACAAGTTCACATATATCGCAAGCGGTTCGTTGTTAGGCGTCACGCTAAAGACCACGTCGTCCATCCCACTGGGCAGCATAATCATCAAGCACATGTATCCATTGGATTTTGAGGAATTCCTAATAGCCAATGGTGTCGGTCAACTGGTACTTGACACTATCCGCAAGAAATTTGCGGATAGGGAGTCGATGCCTGAAGCCATCCACAACAAACTGCTCGATTTATTCAAGAAGTATCTCTTGGTTGGAGGTTTGCCGGATGCCGTAAACGAGTTCGTGACAACAAAGAATATCACTACAATCCGTAGCATTCATAATGCTACGCATCATCTCTACGGAGTTGATGCTGCACGCTATGAAGACATGCACAACCGACTGAAGATACAGCGTATCTACAGTATGATACCTTCCAACTTGGAAAACAAGAAGAAGCGAGTAGTAGCAAAAGACATTGAAGACAAGAAGGGAAAACGTATGAACGACTACGCTGAGGAATTCGACTATCTGATTTCGTCGGGTATAGCATTAGAGGTAAAGGCTATCAGCAAGCCAAGTTTCCCATTGATAGAAAACAGCGGCAAGAACCTTCTAAAACTCTACATCAATGATGTAGGCATACTGACAAGCATTTTCTACGGCAACAACATTAAAGCTATAATGGATGATGTGGCAAGCATTAATCTCGGATCGGTCTACGAAACGGTTGTTGCTCAAGAGCTGAAGGCGCATGGTTTCAGCCTCTATTACTATGACAACAAAAAGACGGGCGAAGTGGATTATCTGATAGACGACATGGAGAATCTTTCGGTACTTCCGCTCGAAATAAAATCGGGAAAGGACTATCAAGTGCATAGCGCACTTGATAAGTTCTTACAGATAAAGGAATACAACATACAACAAGCCTTCGTACTCTCCAATGCACAACAAGTGGAGATAAAGAATGGGGTTACATACCTACCTATATATTATATAATGTGTATAGAATCGCAATAGGCAGAGCCGATTTAGAACCGGCTCTTGCATGACGTTGCTTATTGACACGCCTCCCCACTATGACCGCTTCTGCGTATCGGGCAGCAGTCCGGCGATTATGCCGAGCAGCGGCAGGAATGCGCTCACCTTGAAGATGAATTCGACGCTGGTCTTGTCGGCGAGCCATCCGAAGAACGCCGAACCGATGCCGCCCAGACCGAACATAAGGCCGAAGAAGATGCCGGCGATGAGTCCTACTTTGTCGGGCATGAGGTCGGTGGCGTAGACCACTATCGAGGAGAACGCCGAGGCGATGATGAGTCCGGAGAGGAAGGTGAACACAATGGTCCACGTCAGACTGACGTAGGGCATGGCGAGGGCGAACGGAGCCGCGCCAAGGATGGAGAACCATATCACGTACTTGCGTCCGAAACGGTCGCCGAACACGCCGCCGGCGAGTGTGCCGATGGCGAAGGCGGCGAGGAACACGAAGAGGCATATCTGCGAAATCTGCACCGAGACGCCGAACTTGTCGATGAGGTAGAACGTGAAGTAGCTCGTGATGCAGGATGTGTAGAAGTATTTCGAGAAGACGAGCAGGATGAGTATGAGCAATGCGCCGTACTTTGCGCGTCGGGAGATGTGCGTGTTCAGCACTTCCGCCTTGCGCGGATGCTTCACGGCATACTGCAGGCGGGCTTTATACCACGCTCCGAGGCGCACCATGATGAGTGCTGCGAGCAGGGCGGCTATGGCGAACCACGATATGGCGTGCTGTCCGAAGGGCAGGATGATGAGCGCTGCGAGCAACGGGCCGAGCGCCGAACCGCCGTTGCCGCCCACCTGAAAGATAGACTGTGCGAGACTCTTCTTGCCGCCCGATGCCAGTTGCGCCACGCGCGACGCCGTAGGGTGGAACATGGACGAGCCGAAGCCTACGACGCTCACAGCCAGCAGTATGAGCTGATAGTTCTCGGCGAACGCAAGCATGAGCAGTCCGGCGAGCGTGAAGCACATGCCGACGGAGAGCGCATAGGGGCGCGGATGGCGGTCGGCAGACAGTCCGGTGAAGGGCTGCAGAATGGAGGATGTCATCTGAAAGACGAGCGTTATGATACCTATCTGCGCGAACGAGAAGTCGAACTTGTCCTTGAGGATAGGATAGATAGACGGAATGATCGACTGTATCATGTCGTTCAGAAAGTGAGATATGCAACAGATGACGAGCACGTAATAGACCGTGCTCTCTGTCACTGTAGGATTGCCTTTAAGGATGCGGCTTAGTGATTTCATATACTTTTTACTTCTTTACTTTTTTACTTTTAAAAGCGTTTGTGGGTGCGTTTGTGGGTGCGTAGTATGGGCAAGATGCCCATACCTCCTATTTAGCTGCAAAGTTACTGCTTTAATCTGAAACGCAACGCCAATACATAAAATATATAACCGAAAAAGCCGAAGGCAACGATGCCTCCGGCTTCTAACTCTAACAACAAATTTTGAGAGGAGCTTTACTTCACCTCCTCAGGCAGTACGGGCATTGCGCCGTTCTGCGTGCAGACGTATGCACTCACTCTCACTGCGCGCTCGTGAGCCTCAGTCACCGGCATTCCGGCGAGTATAGAAGCACAGAAGGTGCCCGTGAACGAGTCGCCTGCGCCAACGGTGTCAGCCACCTCAACCTTCGGTGTGGGCTGGAACGACATCTCGCCTGGTGTGAACACGTACGAGCCGTTTACGCCACAGGTGAGCACGAGCATATCGAGGTCGTACTTGCCGAGGATGAGCCAGCACTTGTTCTCGATGTCCAAGCCCGGATAGCCGAACATTCTACCGATGAGCACAAGCTCCTCGTCGTTAATCTTAAGAACGTTACAGCGCTTCATGCTCTCGCAGATAACATCCTTTGTGTAGAAGTCCTGGCGCAGGTTGATGTCGAATATCTTCATGCAGTCGGCAGGTGTAGCGTCGAGAAACTTGTAGATAGTCTCGCGGCTAACCACGTTGCGCTGGGCGAGCGAGCCCCAGCACACAGCCTTTGTGTTCTCAGCGATAGCCTTCACCTCGTCGGTGAACGGGATGTTATCCCACGCTACGTTCTCCTTTATGTCGTATGTAGGTATGCCCTCGTCGTCGAGCTTCACCTGCACGGTGCCGGTTGGATAAGGCACGCGCGGCATGCAATACTGCAAGCCCTTCTCCTCGAGCTGCTGCACAGTCTCCTCAGCGAGCTTGTCCTCGCCAAGAGCGCTCACAGCGATTGAGTTCAAGCCGAACTGACCGGCGTGGAACGCGAAGTTAGCCGGTGCACCACCAAGTTTCTTACCTTCAGGAAGCACGTCCCAGAGTGCCTCACCGAGTCCTACTACATATTTCTTTTCCATAGTTTTATTGTCTTCAGTTATTGTTTTTTTTGAATAAGCCGAGCCTTCTTAAGGCAGCGTTTAAGCCTTTCTAAGCCTTCTTAAGCCTTCCTAAGCCAAGGCAAACTAAGCCTTTTTAAGCCTTACTAAGCATTTTTAGGCTAACTAAGCCCTCCCCGACGGGGAGGGTTGGGAGGGGCTTTAGTTCTGCTTTACTTTAGG
>ERZ791612.473-NODE-473-length-22326-cov-107.628710_pt1 | contig 22326 bp, 21 predicted proteins | sample MGYA00509963_ERZ791612 | MGnify/ENA primary metagenome ERZ791612 (study PRJEB30046, sample SAMN00791906) | human gut metagenome | study: EMG produced TPA metagenomics assembly of the A metagenome-wide association study of gut microbiota in type 2... | reverse complement strand
TTAACCTTTGTTTTAGAGCTGGATTTGTCATTGATGGATTTTATGAAGAATGTTTCAAAACCAACAAAGAAATTCCTATGGTAATGATAGTAAGGCTTAAGAAGGTAAAACGTGATACCTTACAATAAATTCAAGTTTGTCGGGTAAATAGCAAAGCCAGCCGAGCCAGCGGGCGGTCAAGATGAACGGGCTTCGCCCACCGTTGACAGCCCCGCCCGGTTTCGCAGTTAGGCAGTCAAGGAGCGACAGCAAGGAGTGCTGCCGCCCCGCACTATTATTCAGAGAGGGGGAATTTCCATGACAGACCAGAAAGCCTATCAAGAATATATCCAGCGCAGGTACAACGCCTCTTGCAAGGCTGTTATCCGCTGTGCCTGACAGCGTCCGTCCGTGCCGGAATTATGTAGAGCTCCACATAATTCTGTTGTATTTCCCAGCCTTTTGTGATACTATTTTGATACTAATAAACTTTACAGCCGAAAATAGCAGGTGGAATATTAACATATTTGCGAAAGTTTTTCCTGCGAAATCACCTCAAATACACCCTACTATATCTGAATTTGCCGAGTGTGGATAACTTTTCCAGGAGTGGGTCGTACGTCGGGCCTGGATTTAGCGGCTTTTTATGCCCTTTTGTGGTCGATTCGCCGTATCCGGATTTCCGCCCGTTTTCGATAACACAAATGCCAGGCATGTAGCGAGAGAATACATCTCAGCAAACATGCCTGGCATTTTTATGTGCCGGCGGCGTCGGTCAATCGGCGTCCGTCGCGGATGGTCTCGTACTGCTCCCGGGTCGCGCACTTGTTGTCAACAACGAGCCACCACGTTTTTCCATAGAGGGTCGCCAAGGCGTCGTTGTCCTTTAACCTGTCCAAGCGTTTTTTTCGCTCGTTCGCCGGCGTCAGCGAATGGCAGCCGACGACGACTAAGATATCGCCCATGCCGGTCTGCCGGCGATGCCCGTTCGCATAATACTGGACCCGGTACCCTTTACCGCTGCGCTGCGTATACCGAATTTTGACTCGGCGTTGTAGCTCTGGATGACGAACCATTTCCTCCTGGAGCTGATCCAGCAAGGCAATTATAGCGTTTATATCAGTGGTCACTTTTTCGTATTCATCCCGCAATTGGTTCAAGCCCTGTTCCAAAGCCTGTTTCCAATCCTTCCTGAGCTCCGAAGCCGCGGGCGGTTCCTGCCCCAGCATTTCATCCCATTTGCGTTTGTTTTCGGCCTGATACCTATCCAAAGCTTTTTTCAAGGCTGTTTGTATCGCCGAAAACTCCTTATAGCTGAAAGTTTGCGTGGTGTGCGCGCTGACGACGGATAGGACGGCCCGGCCGTCATCCGGTTCGATGACCTTGGTACGCGGCCTGTAGGGGACGTCCTCGTTCCCTTTGCTATCCCGCTGTAGCAACAGTTCCGGGGTTCTCAGCAGGCCGTCGATGGCGGCAAGCAGCTGCTTCGCTTTTTCGGCGGATTCAACCCCGATAACGTACTTTTCGTTGTGATTCCGGACGTGTAGGTCTGTCGGTCGCAGGTTGCGACTCACTTTGTGGAGTATCCGGACCTCTTCGTCCTCGGTTTCCCAGTGCCACAGCAGCCTGCTGATGGCATTCCAGATCGCTATCGCCTTATTGCTCTTGCCGGACATCTACAACAACACCCCTTTCCATGCAATTACGCGCGATTGTGCGCGAGTATTTTCTTGTAGCAATATAATGTCGCCAAGGCGTCGGCCAGGGCTCCGTGGGCCTTCGTACTGCCCCAATCATAACCATAGTAGTCAGCACAGGTCACCAACTTCTGCCAGGTGAAGTTTTGCCAATACTCGTTGTAATCGCCGTATATTCTGGCAAAAGGCGCCATGACATCAATGCGTTTTCCGTCGAAAACAAACCGTGAATGGATTAAAAATTTGTAGTCGAAACTTATATTGTATCCAATGATAGCTTCGGCATCATCAAGGATTTTCTGAATACCATCCCGGTAATATTCAATTGTTTTTTCGTTACGCAAATCCTCAGGGTATATCCCATTTATCGCCGATGCCTCGGGCCAGGATTTGCAGCGCGTTGGCTTGAAACGATGATTGAACAAGACCTCGCCGTCGTAAGAAATGATTGCTAACTCGATGATTTCATCCAAGATACAACTCAGGCCGGTCGTCTCTAAATCCAGACAGACCTTATCTTTTATCATCGTTATCACCTTCTTGAAGTAGAATTTTATTTTTCACTTCTTGTCAGCATCTTTCAACTCATCCAATTTATAAGTCTGAAATTCGCAATTCTTATTTCCGAATTCCCAATACTTGCTATTGGCGCAAAAATAGTACAATTTATGGGTATATCTGTTTTCGGCCTGAATTGCCTGTGCTCCACACCAGGGACAAACCTTGCCTTGTACTTCGCTTTTATTCATGGGACCATCGACAGGAGGTTCGTGATTATCCTTACGATTATACTTCGCAAAATAAAATTCATGGCTATTTGATACAGCTGGAGCCGTCGCACTTTCGCAATGCGGATTCGGGCTTTGTGATTCTTCTTTAATGGGAGCAATAGGCACGGATTCTCCATGAATAGCCGGTGTCTGATTCATGACTCTTTCGGGCGTCGGCGCCGGATTTTGTGATTCCTTTTTAGCCATGATGAACGACAAGATTTCGTTGCGCATGATTTCCCCGGAACGATCATAATCAGATTTACTTACGCTATCTTCAAACTGTTTTTTGAGGTCCGGAAATAGATTCAGGACCTCGGCAGCGAGCTTGATCAGGTTTCGGGTTCGAGCATTTTTGTTTTTAGCTCTTTCGGCCGATATGGCATCCTTTTTAGCCTTTTTTAAATTTTTTTCGGCTTTTTTGTTGGCATCTAGCTTTTGCTTCAATGCCTCTATTTGAGCCTCTATATTAGTACGTTCATTAACTAGTTTTTTTTGATCTTTGTTTAAGGATTCGATGCTTTTGTTAGACATAGTATCACCTTCCGTATTTTTGATCATATTTTACCACATTGGTCTGATAATTGGTAGATATCTGATCCTTCAAAAAAATTAATAATTGATATATAATAGATTTAGGATTTTTTTTAAGACAGAAAGCGAATTTTAAGGATTTTAGATACACAAAGGCGCACTTATATGTATACTCCGTATACAGTGCGCCCTTCCGGGGGAGCCTTCCGGCGGAGTCCTAAGCGGACGGCCCTCTAACACAACCATAAAATGTATGGTTGTGTTAGAGAATAAAAAGCAAAGGAGATGACTGAAATGGCTATATATCACGCACACTTCCAAATTATTAAACGTTCGAAAGGTCAGTCTGCGGTTGCCTCTTCAGCATATCGATCTGGACATAAACTGCATGATGACCTTAATGATAAGATACATGATTATCGTCGTAAAAAAGGAGTCGTATACCACGAAGTCATGCTTTGTGATAATGCCCCTGAGCAGTGGAAGAACGAAGAAATACTATGGAATAACGTCGAGAAATCGGAGAAAAGTGCAAAAGCACAGCTTGCCAGAGAGGCAGACTTCGCGCTGCCAAAAGAGCTGGATCAGCAACAGCAAATCGCCCTGGCCCATGATTATGTCCAACGCAATTTTATAGACCGCGGAATGTGCGCCCAGCTCGATGTCCACAATCCGCACGGAGATCAGCCGCACTTCCATGTCATGTTGACGATGCGGGCGATTGGTAAAAACGGACAATTTTTACCAAAAAGTCGAAACGAGTTTATCCTTGATGATGAAGGCAATCGTATCCCGATCATCGATCCAAAAACGGGAAAACAAAAAATAAATCCGAAACAAAGAGGGGCTCGTCAATGGCGTCGAAGAACTGTATCGACGACAGACTGGAACGATCATGAAACGCTGATTGCGTGGCGACGGGATTGGGCTGAATCGGTGAATCGAGCCTTACAAAACGCCAACGTCCGAGACGAAAAAGGGAATTATGTTACGATTAGCGAGAAGACGCTGGCCGAGCAAGGCATCGATCATATCCCAACCATCCACGAAGGAGTCGCGACCAGAGCTATGGAAAAACGTGGCATTCAAACGGAGCGCGGCGACACTAACCGCGATATTCTGGCCGCTAACTTTGAACGAGACCGTCAACGAGAATTGGAAGCCGAGTTGGCCGCCGAACGCCAAAATATCGAAGAACAAACCGCAAAGCTCCAAGCCGAGCTTGATGAGGTCAACCGGGCCCTGGCCGCTAATTTGAAAGCTATCGAGCTTCGTGAAAAAGAGCAAGAAACTTCGGACCTTTGGGCGAAATGGCTTGCCAACCAACAGAAAGAAGAAACGGAAAAAAACGAGCAAGAAAATTCCCGGATGGCAGCCGAAGAGGAGGAAGGAGACCTTTTGTCTTCCTGGATAACCAATCACGATCAGGAAGACATGGATACCCCGTCGCGGACTGCAAAAGTTGTCGCCTCCCCACCGGAACCGATACCGTCTCAAACAGTACAAGCTACGACATCGAAATCGTGGCAGAACGTTTTCCACTTTGGAAACGGTGAAAAACATCTCAAAAAGTTGCGGGATATCGCTCATGATGGCGAGCTGCCAGCAGCTGATTCGTCGGCGAAGACAGAGCGGACGAATCAATCTCAACCCTATCAGCCGGCGCAGTCAATGCCGATACCTGCGCCAGCGCCTGATGAGCCGAAACCGACATCAAAACAGAGACAGGAGCAGCCTAAACAGCAGACCTTTGTACCTGGCGTATCCACCCAGGCTAACTCGATGACTTCGACGAACAGATCACCCTTGCCCCATGAACCGGAGAAGCAGCTGACGACTGCAACAATGCCATCGGAACAGGACCGGATACAGCTAGAGCAGCCGACGATTGCGCCTGCTGGACGGACCCAAGCCGCCCCGACGAACAAGCCGGCTCAGCCCAAGACGCCGGAACAGGCACCCAAACCGGTGCAACAGCCAGAACCGGCACCGGAAAGACCAAAGCGCCATTTTGTTCAAAGCCGGCGCAAAAGTCGCAACGATCGGGGAATGGGGCGTTGATCCTGGCGTGACGGCCGCTGTTTGCCTGTGTACGGCGCCTTTTATCCCTGTTCGAGTAATCGTCAGTGTCGGACTGTCGGAGCGCAAAACGGCATACGGACCGATTCGGCCTAGCTGGGGAAACTTAGCACCTGGCCGGCCAAAGGTTGGCTGATAAAAAGGCCCCGCGCGTTCTGCACGGGGCCTTCCGGTCATTCGATACCGTATTCTTTATATAGTTTTTCTCTGGCATTCTTATCTGCGAGTGCGTTATCGAAGTCCTGCAAGCGGCCGTCGGCTTTCATCCGTTTAAACAAGGCCGCCACTCGGTCTTCACCTTCCTCCAGTCCTTTCTTGTATTCTTCCTTGAAACCTTCCTTGAAACCTTCCTTGAATCCTTCTCTTCGTTCCTCCAGCAGCCATTGTTCCAATTCCCGACTCATGGCGAACACCTCCTTTATCTATTCGAATACTGCAACTTGGAGTTTCAGGTCGAGGGCGCATGTAAGCTTGATGAGCGTATCGAGTTTGGGCATTGTTTCGAACGTTTCAATGCGAGCGACCGAGGATAGAGAAAGGCCGCACCGTTCTGCAAGGGCGCACTGGCTGATGCCCAGTTTCTGCCTTCGCCGGATGATGGAAGAAACAATATCGCTATTTCCTCGATTTCTTCCATATTACGGCGGTCCTCTTCATTGATTGCTCTGACATGATCTTTGTAGTTTTCCCATGTTCTCATAGGTTTCCTCTTCATCGTCCTATTTGAACGATAGCACAATCGCTATGGAAAGACAAGAGCGGAAAGACGGCGTAGACGGGGGCACAACTACACATACACATGTACACATACACATGTGTATGTGTGCCTCAAACGGGCCGCGCTGCCAGCAGATGTGAGACCAGGGTCGGCCTCGTCGTCGTGGTGATCACATGCGGCAGAGAGCAGCCGTGATGGCCCCCTGCCTGCCCGTGTACGACGCCGTCAGCGACGGGACGAGGAAATGAGCCGGGCCAGGCCGTCCTGATGGCCTGGCGCCATACACGCCGCCGTAAATATTACTATTGCATGCAATAGTAATCGGCAGGCATGACGCCTTTTTTGAGGATGCTCCTGATTGCCTGTATAAGCCGTTTTCGGGATGAAACAGGGGAAATGGCCGAGATTGGAATATCAGGCCCGCAGAACGGCATGTACGCCGATTTGTCCTGGCTAGGTTCCTCAAGACCGAGTGTTCAACGGGAAGTACGAAGGATGTCAGGACCGTAAAGCGATGCCGTGAAAGCCAGCGGTACTCGAAAACCATCCTACACATACACATGTGTAGGATATACTGAAAAAGACGACGGACGAGCGGAAAGAGTCCTAACGAAGAAAAAGCGCCCTAACAGGGGCTTCCTCGCCGATTTCTAAAGAGCAATCCCTCAGCGGCCTGCCTTCGAGGTCTGCCCTACGACATCTCGTACCTCGTGCCTGAACGGCATCCTGCTCCGGTTGCGACGGCCCCCTGTCTCCGCTGTACATGCCTTTGTACAGACCGGATTGGGAGGGGCGCTGCCGCCGGAACGTCAGAACCGCACCGATGCCGATTGTTTCTGCTATACGAGGAGATATAAATATATTTATATTGAATTTATATGCTTGTATAGATGAAAGTGTGATGATACATGGTATTATATAAATAGAAGTTTATAAATCCGTAAATTTTCTTTATTTTGTAGGAGTGGTACATATTATGGCAGCAACGGTGCGAGACTTAATGAGTCGTTATAATGTCACGCGGCCTGGCATTATTCAATTTATCAAAGCTCATTTGGATGAAATCAACGCCGATGGGGAACATGCGGCAATCACAAAGGGAGAGTGGACTTTCGACAAAGAGGCCGTCAAAAAGATTGATGAGTTGAGAAAATACGGGGTCGTCGAAATTATACAGGGAATCGAGAACGATAAAATCATAGCGTTGAGAGAGGAAAATGAACGACTGCTGCGGGAAAACAGTGCGATGAAGGACAAGGTTATCGAAATATCGGAAACCGTATCGAACCTCTATCGACAAGTAACGGAGAATCAGAAATTAGCTATCGCGGCTCAAATCAGTGAAGAGCAGCGGAAGAAAGCCGAAGAAGAAAACAAAAATCTTAAAACCGAAAAGGCGGCACTGGCCCAGAAATTGGAGCAGGCTCAAAAACTGGGTGATAAAATCCAGGACGAGAACAAACTGATCCAGGAGCAAATGGCCCAGATTGAGGAACAACTCGCAAAAGCAAGGGATAAGCAAGCGGAGCTGGCGGCAGAGAAAGAGGAAAGCGCACAGAAAATAGATAAATTACGGCATCGCGGCTTCTTTGCGCGCCTGTTCAATTGTGAATAATAATACTTGATATGGCGATGTCGTTGAGCGCGACGATTCTACGGGACGGTTACTGCTGGTGGCACCTGTCCAGGGGCGGCCCGTGACGGGGCTTCCTGGCACGTTTCGCCGGGGATCAGAGACATTTTCCGGACCAAGAGCAAAACAAGACCCGTGCAATCTGCACGGGCCTTGCTTTTTGTCACATGTATTTCTTTTTGAAGTCGTCAACGGTCATGCCAACCGACTTGAGCTTGACTGCCATTATCTTGGAAAGTGTACCGTTTTCTTTCAGTTCGGACTTGATTTTGCTGATGGTGAGAGAACCCAGTCCGGCACTGTCGTTCTGCTGGGCATCCTCCTCCAGTAACGCATCTACTTCTAAGTCTGTTTGAGCATACCCTTTGTCTGCATCTGCCGGCGGCGCAGCTGGTTTCTCCTTGGTTTTGCCAGCAAGATCATTTTCTATGCAATGAATCAGCCATCCGGCGGGATTGGTTTTGCCTTTGATATATTTATCGGCATACCGCATATTAGCTTCGATTTCCGCCAATGGATGCTTCTTTAACATTTTCAGGGCAATGTCTTCGGCAACGTTCCATTTGTCGGGATTTGTTAATTTCTCAAGCATAGCCTTTTCCTCCGCCTGCAAGTCCGTCTTTTTACTGGGATAGGCGGATATAGGCGGCGGAACCTCACTGTATCCCGCTTTCACATGGAACTCGAAATCGACGCCGATGTGCTTGCGTCCGTTCCCCTTGTAGTACGTGTATTCGACCGTAATATTCGATTTTTCATTAATTTCGTCTATGGAAATCTTTATGATTTTATTTTTTAAGTTAGTAGTTGATACTTCGTAAGACTTTGGGAGTTCGAATAATTTTATAAGGTCGGCGAAAGTGTATCTTGCGTGGCCTATTTTCAGACGATTTTTGAAAATCATGTAGAACCGTACACTATAGATATGCGAAAAGCTGACCAAACTCTTCAAGTCTGATTTTAGAAAACGTTCTCGTAATTGCAAAAAGTGAGGACACAGCCGGGAATCAAGCTCGTACTGCACGTAGGAAAGACGGTCTTCTCCTCTTTTGGATTGCACGTAATCACAGGATTGAACCCAGTGGCTGCCGTACCACCCGGAACCATCCCGGCGTTGCAGGATGATTGAACGTCCCAGGAGTTTTTTCAGGATTAGCTGCAATTGCCGATAGCCGCTTTTGGGATTGAAACCGCAGGCATCTGAGAGAGATTTCGCGCTGATTTTGGAAACCTCGAAATTACTTTTCGTCGTATCTATGTTGGCGATGAAACAGAGCATGATTTTTTGCTCGGCTATCGTAAGTTTATAATTAGCCTCGATTATTTCGTTTGATTGCCGAACGAACGAATCACGATTTATGTTTGTTACTTCTTTTTCTGGCATGAGGCGCCTCCTTTTTTGTAACTTCCTAGTAAGAAAATTAAAGATTACTGGCTTTGTTAGGACTATTATATCATAACCTAGTAAAAAAATAAATACTTACTTATTTTACCGCATTTTGTTACTAACTTCACCGCATTTTCTTACCAGGTTTACCGCATTTTCTTACTAGGACGACCGCAAAAAGTTACCAAGTTCGAGCTGAGAAGTCACATAATAACTGGCCTCTCGGACTCCGACATCTAAAACATCACATTTGTTACATAAACAACAACATGTGAAAAAAGATGTGAATCTCATTGGGTGTTTATTGGATGTTGCTACTACCTACTGCCAATTATCATCTGGGTCGATTTCGTGCGTCCTTTCCCTTTCTCTCGATCCATGCTCACTCCGTCTGCAATGATGTACACAGCAGAGGAGTTTTGTACTGAAAAAAACACACTTTTGTACCGGTTCGGTTAGCACAAAAATATGATAATCATCTCGCTGTACTTGGGTACGCCATCAGATGCGCTGCCAATAAAACACAAAAATAGCCGCCCTCGACCCCGATCGTAAGCGGCTACTTTTGTAGTTATCTCCTTGAGGCCACCGTCTATCGGCAGGACCTCTTTTATGTTCATTGTACTGTTGTTCCAGCTCTTTCGTCAAGCTATTCACCTAGGTCTGACAGAAGTGATTGAGGGTTTCAACAACCATGACTATCCATGTGCGGCGCTGTACGACACTGGCAGGGACGTTGACGGCCTGCCGTGCGACTCGCACGGCGAGGGGACTGACCAGCGTGGACGTGGCTGCCTATCCGCATGACTTCCTCCCAGGTCGGCTGAATGGGGGGGTGACACGCGGCACAATAGCCGACACGCCGACGCGGCGCATGAGAGGAGCTGACGAAGGTTGCCAGCTGCCAGGCCTTTCCCCTTGCACACGGTGACAACGATAATAGTATTACTTGGTAATACTGAGTAATTCATAGTAATACTTTAGATAAAAAATTGAAAAATGGCTTAAAATATTGTATAATATAAATATAGAAATAGTATTACCTATAATTACTAAGTATAGTATTACCAAAGGAGTGGAGAATCATGGCAACCGCAAATGTATCTAAAACCTTCAAACTTGATCCCGAAACGGTGGAATCCTTGCAGCAGATCATGCAGAAAAGCGGACTTTCGTGGGACGGTGTGTTCGCGATGCTCGCGAACTTGTACACCGCGCAGGAGGCGGCCAAGTCGGTGGGCCGGGAAACTGAACTGCAAGACTTCGTTGCTATACTTAACAAGGCCCAGGAAGCCTATACATCGGCACTGGCTATCAATGCAAACACGGACGAACGAATTCGTGCTGAATACGAACGTCGTCTGCGGACGGCGGAAGAAGCTACTGCCAGCCTGAAAGACAAAGCCCTGGCAGCCGAAGAAAAGGCGAAAGCAATGGAACAGGAGCGCAATGACGTCCAGGAAAAATTGAAGGCGGCCACGAAGGAAGCCGAACAAGCCACCAATAGGGCCGAAAAAGCCGAAAAGGCAGTCGAAGACAAGACAGCCTTCATCGGCATGCTGCACGAAAAGCTGTCGCGGCTCGAAGAGCAAGTCAAAGAACTCAGCGCCCTGGCCGAAGCCGGAAAAGATGCCGATGAACAGCGGAGACGCGCCGATACTGCCGAAGCTAAAGCGAAAGATTTGCAAGAACAGTTAGCGAAGGCCGAAGAGCAGCACAAGGCGCAGATGCTCGAAGAATTAGGCCGGAATAAAGAACGTTTGGACGTCGAAAAGCAGAGACTGGAGAACGACAAGAACTTAGCCGTTATCCAAGCAAAGAACGAAGCGATGGAACAGGAACAGCAGCTCCGGGACCGTATTGCAAATTTGCAAAAACAGATTGATGATATGCAGCAGGAGCGGGAAAAGATGATCCGGAATCAGAAAGAAGAACTGGAAAAGGCTCAGGCTCAAGCTTCGACTTCGGATTCGTCTTCGGAAGAGGACGACTGATATCACACCTGCCTTTCCTATGGATGGCTAGTACATCGAGGTCACAGGACGGCACACATACTGATTTAGGCCGCCTGAGACCTCGTCACTCGCCGATTCCCTCTCCGTGATCGGTGTGTTTGCCTGGCTTTTTCTTTTCGAATATGATATGATGCAAATATAATTACTATCGCATGCAATGGTAAAAAGAGGAGGCAAACATCATGCGGCACTCGAAAAACAAATCCGAAGGGATAACAACCATAGATTCCAGGACCCTTGAGCAGCGCGTCGGCGATCTTCGCTATCAGGCCGGACAGGGAAGCCTGTTTACTGCCGAAGAAGAAAGAAAGTCTGGCATTGCAAAAAACGATGACGGCACCTTGGCGGAAGCCGAACGGATTCTGGACGCCATTCTCTCCGATAATAAAAAGCGATGGGTCGAGATATACCAAGTTCTGTGCAGTGTCAGGGATTCCGAGGCATATAAAAGTGCATGCAGCTCATTCACCGGGTGGGTCAATCACTATGCCAAAAAGAGCCATATATCCGCCCAGATACTTTGGAAATATTACAGCTGCGGCAATTATTACCGCCGAATTAGTGAGGCGCAGAAAGAAAGAGGGCGGAGCCTGAATTTGCAGGCAGAAGACTTGTCTCCGGACAATATGATCCTCATCGGCAAAATCACGAAAAATGACCCCGAAAAGGGCGGAGAATTAGCCATAAAGACGGTTCGTGGTGAATTAGGCCGTACGGGATTACAGGCGATGTGGAAACGTGAAAAAATGGAACGCAAGCACCGCGGTGAAAAGATGACCCGTATCAATGGATACGATACCTATGACAACCACGACGGCGCCGGCGATAAGGAGGCAAGCCAACCACCCAGGATGCAAGCCAGACAGATTGTGTCTGCGTTATGCAGCAATTCCCTTTGGCTCCCTGAGCAGGTTGTGCCGCGACCGCCGTACTGCCGCAACACATACTTATGTATTCCGGAGTTCCCGGTACGGACTGCTGGAAAGACCCGGCACATCGATCTTCTCGTCGCCGAAAATCTCACAGTGCCCGCCTCGGACGCCAATTATCGGGTCGTCCTGCATGGCATCGAGATTAAGGTGGACCGGTACGATCTCGAACGGGACAACAAGATGCAGGAATACCTTGATTTTGTCGATGTATTTTGGCTGGCGATACCGGATGGCGATGACGAGCTGTATGCGGCGGCGGCCGATCTATTGCAGGATAATCAGGCATGGGGGCTGCTGGTCATCGAGTCGGATGGCGATGTCAAAGTAAGCAAGAGAGCGGATACTAAGCCGGGCCTCCTTGTTAAGGATACATTGATGACGATTGTGAATCGGGCCACTATCAAGGATAATTTGGCAGATATAATAGAAAAAAAGATGAGGTGATTGCGAATGTTAACCGATGCTGAGCAGCGAGCTGCTGCTAAAAAATTCGCAGCTGAATGGGCTGGCCGGGGGTACGAAAAAGGGGATACCCAGCTATTTTGGATTTCGTTGTTGTCCCATGTCTTCGGCGTCCAGGACACGGATTCATACATAAGGTTTGAGGACCGGGTGCATCTGGAACACGAAAGCTTCATCGACGTGCGGATTCCGGCGGCAAAAGTTCTAATCGAGCAAAAGAGTCTTAACAAGGATTTGTCCAAACCTATCAGGCAATCTGACGGCTCCCTCCTGACCCCGTTCCAACAAGCCAAACGATACATTGCGAACCTGCCGTTATCGGCTCATCCGCGTTACGTCATCACCTGCAATTTCGCGGAATTTTGGATTTATGATATGGAACAGCCGAATGGGGAACCGGCCGTCGTCAAGCTGGCGGATCTGCCGAAAGAATATTATCGCTTGTCGTTCATCGCGGCTCCCGAGAATGCCCACATTAAGAAGGAAATGGAAGTATCCATCCAGGCCGGGAACTTGGTCGGTAAGATGTACGATGCCCTGCGGGCCCAGTACATTGACCCGGACAGCGACGATACTATGAAGAGTCTGAATGTCCTCTGTGTACGCTTGGTTTTCTGCTTGTATGCCGAAGACGCCGGCCTGTTCGGTGGGCATGCCATGTTCCACGATTACCTTACCTCATTTCGGCCGGAAAACGTCCGCCGGGCTCTCATGGATTTGTTCAAGGTCCTCGACCAGCGGCCGGAAGACCGGGACCCCTATATGGACGATAAGCTGGCGGCCTTTCCCTACGTCAATGGCGGCCTGTTTGCCGACGAAAACATTGAAATCCCGCGGATTACAGCGGAAATTGTCGAGCTGCTTGTATCGGAATGCAGCGAGGGGTTTGACTGGACCGATATCAGCCCGACGATTTTTGGGGCTGTCTTCGAGTCGACGTTGAACCCGGAAACCCGCCGGTCTGGCGGCATGCACTATACCAGTATCGAGAACATCCATAAAGTCATCGATCCCTTGTTCCTGGATGACCTCAGAAACGAGTTTCGATCTATCTGCGGCATAAAGGTGAAGAAGACCAGGAATACACGTCTGCGGGCCTTTCAGGACAAACTGGCTGGACTATCCTTCTTGGACCCAGCCTGCGGTTCCGGGAATTTCCTAACCGAAACGTACCTGTCCCTGCGCCGGATCGAGAACGAAATCATCTCTATGCTCAATGATGGGAGTATGGTACTCGGCGAATTGGACAATCCTATCAAGGTATCCATCAGCCAATTCTACGGCATCGAAATCAATGATTTCGCCGTCACCGTCGCTAAAACCGCCCTTTGGATTGCTGAAAGCCAAATGATGAAGGAAACAGAGGCCATTGTCCATATGCAATTAGATTTTTTGCCACTAACGACCAATGCATTCATTCATGAAGGGAATGCACTGCGAATAAACTGGCGAGATGTGCTGACACCGGATAACAATGTGTATATTATGGGAAATCCGCCATTTGTTGGGGCTAGGCAAATGAAGGCTGGTAGTACCCAAAAGGAAGATGTGGCCAGAGTTTTCGCCGGTTGGAAAAATTTTGGCAATCTTGACTATGTTTGCTGCTGGTACAAGGTCGCGGCTGACTACATGGATGGCCGACCGGCCATCAGAGCCGCCTTTGTTTCGACCAACTCCGTAGCGCAGGGCGATTCAGTAGCTACGCTATGGGAGCCGCTATTCAAAGACGGTATAAAGATTCATTTTACCCATCGCACCTTTGTCTGGGATAGTGAAAGCAATTCCAAGGCGCACGTCCATTGCGTCATAATCGGCTTCGGCTATGGCAATGAGGCTCACCCAAGAGTATTCAACGGAGGACAGCCGGAGTATGTCAGTCATATAAATGCCTATCTTATAGAGGCCGATGATATTTTCGTAGTGAGCCGGTCAACGCCTCTTTGCAATGTACCGCCGATTGGTATGGGAAACCAGCCAATTGATGACGGCAATTACCTTTTCACAGCCGAAGAGAAGGATGAATTCATAAAGCAGGAACCTAAATCAGCGGCTTATTTCAAGCCTTGGTATGGAGCTCAGGAATTTATACATCGTAAGCCTAGATATTGTCTTTGGCTTGGAGAATGTCAGCCATCAGAATTGAAAAAGATGAAGCATTGCATGGAGCGTGTAACGGCAGTTCGAGATTACAGGAAAAAAAGTCGTCGAGCAAGTACGAAAAAACTGGCTGATTATCCGACACATTTTCAGACAGAGAACATGCCGAAGGGGCATTACATCGTAATTCCCGAGGTATCGTCGGAGCGCCGCCGCTATGTGCCGATGGGCTATATGGATGATAGCTCTCTTTGTAGCAATAAATTACGACTTATGCCAGACGCCGACTTATATCATTTTGGAGTATTAGAATCAAATGTTCATATGGCATGGATGCGCGTTGTTTGTGGCAGGCTTAAAAGTGATTATGATTACTCTATAAAAATTGTCTATAATAATTTTCCATGGCCAACGCCGACTGACGCACAGAAAGCTGCCATCTCCAAAACGGCGCAAGGCATCCTAGACGCGCGCGAAAAATATCCCAACAGCAGCCTGGCCGATCTTTACGATGAGGTAACTATGCCGCCGGAACTCCGGAAAGCCCATCAGGAAAATGACAAAGCCGTCATGACGGCTTACGGCTTTGACTGGCGTCACATGGCGGAATCGGACTGCGTTGCCGAGTTGATGAAGATGTACCAAAAGCTAATAGAAGTATAGGAGATACAAGAAAGGCCCCGCAAAAGCGGGGCCTTTCTTGTGATCGCGGCAGCCTGATGTGTCTAAAACGCCTGTTGTATACATTATAACCAATAAAAATACGAATCCTCACTTAAAGAAAACAAATAAACAATGTGTATGTTGTACGAAAATTTCAAACAAAAATAAATATTAAAATATATAAATTGTCTGAAAAATATTGACATATTGAACGAAAAAGTTATATAATTAATTCGTCAACAAAAAGCAATAGCATTCAGATTATTGCTTTCGAAGACAATTCAAAGAGGAGGTGATCAGGGATGCCTGTTCCTGTACTGTTGGTTGCAGCCGGCACCGTTATCGGATTTGTCGGCCGGGCATTGGTTCTTTCGGACCGCGAAAAGAAGAAGCACTAAGAAAGGGGGGAGTCATATGTTTAACGTATTACCGGCTCCGCTGCGCTTGATCGCCATTGGCGTAATGGCAGGAGCCAAACTCGCTGACGTAATTTTCGAAGAGTAGAGTTCGAAAGGTTGGGGACCATCATATGACTTTAAAAGGACTGTACAAGACGCTGAAAGCTCTTTTAGCTGGCTATCGCCGCATGACGGCCAGCCTGAAACGTCGCCTGAACGACCTGGGATTCCAGGTCGTTGCTGGCCGCAAACACTTAAAGGTATATTGGAGGTTCAATTATTCGCGCTGTTGCGTCATCTCGAAGACTGCTAGCGATTGTAAGGCGGGTCAGAACATGGCTTCGAGGTTGTACCATCTGGCCATTGCTGGTCAGACCATGGAAGCTGCATAAACAAAAGTTCATATAATATCCCCATCTTAAAAATCTATTGATAAATTCCACTGTATTGGTTATAATAAATGTGCACATATATCTATTAAATAAACAAATGTAAGGGCGAGGGGAAGCTGATATTGCTTCCCCTCCTGCTCTATCTAGGTGATCTAAATGATTCAATATAATGGCAAATTTTATTGTAGTACTAAAGAGGCAGCTGCTTTATTAGATATACCGGAATATACTATCCGACGGCTTATCAATTCGGACGAGGCATCAAAAAAAATAAAAGCAGAAATATTGCCGGGTTACAAAAAAAAGTATAGTATCCTTTTTGATGATTTGTTTGAATATGCCAAAAACAATAGAAAAGAACACACTTTTCAAGAAAATATTAATAAATTAAGAATCGAACAACCACAAAAGGAATCTCTTCTGGAACTCATGGGAAAAGCGTTGCGCTCATTTGTGGGAGGTTCATTCATAACTCCTGCGCTCACAAACAACGTTACTCAAGATAACAGCTTGATGTCTGAAAACAATACGGCGAATATAGTTTCATTTTCTTTAGGATATTTCAAGAATCAAACAGAGTTTTTAGATAAGTCTAAGGAAGAATTAGAGTATTTGTTGGAGCAAACCAAGGTATCTATTCAGGGAATTAATATCGACTTAAAAAAGGCCAAGGAAGAAGACGAAGAAGACCGGTTAAAGGTCATGGAACATGCACTAGAAATCCAGAAACTCAAAATAAAAAATGCCTTAAGTAAATGTGAAAAAGTGCTGACGAAATAAGATACACACAAAAAAGCCTCGCTTTTGCGGGGCTTTGCTGTTAATCCATAAAAATTCGAAAGGAAAAGGAAACGAAAATAGTTATTAAATTATTATTAATTAGTGAATCAGCAATGATTCACTAATTAATAACTAAAAGAAGGTATCAGATATGTCTACAGAATTAGAAAAGTGGCTTCGGGAAGAACGGGAAGCAGGGGAAGCCTGGTTCGCGATGCTGCTGAAACGGCTGGAAGCCGACGGCCGCTGGCAGGATTTCTATGATGCTATCGACGACGAAACCATCCGAAAAAGATTATACGAAGAATACGATATCGAATGAGTTACCTATTGCTACTTATCGAAGTGACGGCTTATAGAGGCGGACAATAGGTAGCGGGCATGCTGCCCCGGCCGAAGATGTGTACAGACAGCCGGAGACGACCCGACTGGCGGCCGATGGAGAAAGGTATCCTCGCGCTCATCGGGCCCGGATGCACCTATCAAATAGGCCACTGTGTACCACACCCGAGAGGACGCCGGCGCCAATGCTCCGGCGTTCTCCGATTTGCCCGGATCTCCGGCCCGGGCAAATCGGCACCGTATGCGGGCCGAGACGGACTCGCGGCTGGTTTTCGGAAAACCGGCCCGACGACCCGGTATCGGACCGGGACAGTCGTGTACGCACCTCTGCGGCCTTGAAAACCGGGACACGATTCCAGCGTACCCGCTCAGATGGCGCCGTATGCCGGCAAACAGGAGCAGTTACAGCCGGTTCGGGCTTTCCTCGAACCGGCTGTTTTGGTACTTCGATAACGGCACTCCGACAGTGTACCAGGATTGAGCCATCGCCGCGAATACCTGCCGACGGTCTCGAAGTCCTTAATGACCGTTAAGGTCGCGCTTTGGGCGGGGACTGGAGTAAGCCTCGCCGGTGATGACACAAGCAGCATCGCAGCATATTTAGTAACATCGATGTTACTAATACGCTGCGACAGGGGAACCGCCCCAAGCCAGGCGACGTCCCACACACACACGGGTTGATACGGGGATTCGTGGCCGGTGACTGACGTGCCGTCATAGGTGCCCGCCGCCACCGCCGCCGATGACAGCGAAATCAGCGTGTACGCCGTTTTGCGGACCGAACGCCGAGACGTCGGTCTCTCCTATGCCTTATCGGGCAATGCCGCTCACGGGCCCGATAAGGCGACTCAGCGGGCTCTCGCCGGGACGCGTCCCTGTGGCACTGCCGGACTTGGCGTCCGGGGCCGTCGGCGACGAATACATAAATAGACAAATAATCTATTTATGTTGCCGCCGTATATCCGGACCGGGAGACTGACGGTGTGGGACGAGGATATCGAGATTGACTCCGCCCCCCCTTATGTACTGCCTCTCACAACGGCCTGGAACGCCCCAATCGGCCTCGATGCTCTGACGTCGATTCTCTACCTGGTTCGGCTTTTGGCGTCACACACGGGCATACAAGACCATTCACGGCCAGCATGGCGTGCCGCGTCGAACAAGGCTTGCCCTATCCGTCTTGACCATCTCAAAACTTTTAAGTTTTGAGATTATCGAAAGTATGCTATAATAACAGTGTTCGTTTAGTCTCAAAACTCTTGCTCATAACGACAACTTGGAAAAGAGGTCCTGATTATGAAATACGGCTACGCCCGCGTCTCGGCATTGGTTCAACTGAAAGGCAATTCCCTGGAGGAACAGCAGCGGGAGTTGATGAATGCCGGCGTCACTCCAAATAATATCGTATACGAACAATACACGGGGAAAACGACGGCCCGTCCTGAATTCGAAGCCTTACTTCGGAAACTGTCACCAGGCGACGAACTGGTGTGCTGCAAGCTCGACCGGTTCGCCCGGAACGCGGAAGACGGCTTGCGGACGGTACGGCAGCTTTCGGAGAAAGGCATCGTCGTCAATATCCTGAATATCGGCCGGATCGATAACTCGGCTGTCGGGAAGCTGACATTGACTATAATGTTGGCCTTCGCCGAATTCGAGCGGGCGCAGATTATCGAACGGACTGCTGCCGGCAAGGCCATCGCCAGAACCCGGAACGGCTTCCGGGAAGGCCGGCCGCCGTACAAAAAGGCGGTGATTGATCATGCGATGGAACTGCTGAAAGACCATACTTACAAAGAGGTTGTCGAAATCACGGGGATAAGCCGGGCTACATTAGCGAGATATAAGCAAAGGTATACCGGTAATAAATGACGAATAACTACTTAATAATTAATGAATAAGTAATTATTAAGTAGTTATTAAACAATTATTTATTTGCTTTTGCCATTTTCATTTGCGCTTTGAGTGTTTTCACATTGGCAAATTTGATTTTGCCATCAGTGATATAATTCCTGTGGATATAGTAGTCATGGACAATTCCATTTTCCTCGGTAAGCGACAAGCTGCAACGGTTCATTTTACAGGATTTAACGGTCATCCGGTTCCGGATATCCGAGGTTTGGAACCAGTATGCCAAGACGCTGCGCTGTTCGCTCCATTTGGTGATATGTTTTTCTTTCATCGCGGCCCGGTACTGTTCCAATTTATCGTCGTCCAAGGTCACACACCATTCGCGGAGCTTGTCCACGACCATTTTATTGACTGGCTTCTTTTCACTCCAGCAGAGGGCCTGTATGCGTTCCCAGACGTCCCAGTCCATGAAAAGAGACAGGCGCTTAAAATCTTCCTTATCCGGATTCACATATTCTTCGTCGCCCATGTCAAATGGATGCAAGAATGAAGATTCGGGGAAGCTCGGTTCTTGAATGATTGCCGTTTCCTTGTTTTCTTGATCCTGTAAGGTTTTTTCGTATTCGGTTTGGATTGCCTTTATATCATATTCTCTTTTTTTTGCCATGGTTTACACCGCCTATTTTTCTAATTTCGTAAATTCGGGATTGTCTTCTTTAATCAGATCCAGAAATTCGTTGATAAAGCAACGATAATCGAGGGCCCCGTTAGAGCGTATATTGTACTCGAAAATAGACGTCTTGGCCGCCTGAGCTTCCTTGATAGCCATATTTTCACGGATCATCCGATCGAATGTCCGGGTGCCGATTTGAATGGCTACGGCCTTGATGATTCCGGCCATATCGTTGGCTAACCGGGTTCCCTTTCGATATCGGGTTAAAAGAATACCGAGTATTTTCAAATGCTTGTCTGCGACCCCGTGCATCTGGATAGCGCGGATGGATTCGTTAAGCTGCACGAGTCCGTCGACACTGTAAGACTCAGGAGAAGCCGGCACAATGATGTAATCAGAGGCCATCATAGCGTTGGTCGTAAGCGTAGCGACGGTCGGCGGAGTATCGATGATAATGAAGTCATATTCGTCCTCGACCTCGGCCAGTACGTCGTGGAGCATGAAGTTCGTGTCGTAACTCGTCCGGGCGGCAAAATCCCTAAGCAGCTTATCCCCGGAAATCAGGTCGAATCGATCCGGTTTGACCTGGATGGCATCCCGTACCGGCTCGTTTTTGGCGAGTACATCATAGATACCAATGCAGTCCGGATCGCTCCCCCAAGTCGTGGAAAAATTTCCCTGCGAATCCATATCTACACCCAAGACCTTATAGCCGACCATGAACAATCCCTGGGCCAGGGAATAGGCCGTTGTTGTTTTGGCGCAGCCGCCTTTTTCATTCACGATGGATATTGTTTTCCCCATTTTTTTCTCCTTCAGATAGCTTCAAAAACAACTGAATAATAAGTTAATAAGTAAATAATAATCAATTATTAATTACTTATTAACTTATTAATTTCATTATTTACTAAAATTATACCACGAGCGGTTGACCTAGGTCAACCGCTCGTGGTATAATAGAGAAAATTTAACGGAAAAACGAGAAAACCTCTTCTGGACTGGAACTCCAGAAGAGGCACAAACTAACCATTAGCAACCCCAATTGCTAGTTGCGATTATTATAGCAAAAATCCAAGAAAAATGCAAGCAACTAGCAAGGATGACAAATGGTCGGTTTGCATCTACGAAGTCCTAAGCAAGCTTTGCGGATGCCCTCGAGTCCGGGGATGCCACAGGATAGCCCGGGGAACCTGCCCCCATCTGGGTCCATCACCAGATGATTAGCCCGCCGAGGGGCCTTATCTTTCGCGATGCGTCAGGGGTGCAATTCCTCTGACTGAGTCTGCGGAGATGTGCCGCAGACAAAACCGTCCTGGAATGTGGCTCACAACCACAGATGAGGCGCTCCATCCAAAAGGTTGATACCTGGCTGATAAAACCAGACCGCGACAGCTACGACTTTGTCGTATACGATGGAGATATGGGTGACCGACGTGAGCGACCGACCGGCCACGCTGTTACCCTGTTTTGCTATTTTGATGCAGGGCAGGGCTCCTTCTGCTCACTCCCTCCCAGCCTGCTCCTCATCCGGAGCGGTTGTCAAGTCTTATTCAGAATAAGCGAGTTACGCCGTGCCCCATTGCCGGTACAATGAATTCGTCATTAGTCTGATGTTGTACACAGTTGGGAGCGGGGTGTTTGAGGATAATCCAGCATTGGCAATGATGCGTTATCCAGCAATCAAACATTGACGGTTTGAGATTGGCGGCTGTACGTCATAGGCGTACACAGTGGGGGAGGTGGATACTCTCGGATATTGTCTGATTGCGTTAGTCTGATATAGAGTTTGATAGGTATAATCAATCATTGTCGAACGTGGTTGAGATTCGAAGATGGTGGATAGAATGTTCCCTCGGTCCCTAGGGTCGGGGGTTGTAATATATATAGAGTCTTTTGAAGGTTGATTGTGGATAACTTCCCCAGAAGTGTGTCGGATTAGGGAGTCTTAGAGGATGGATAAGGGGTGGTTCTCTCTCCACTCTCGTCTTTTTATGGGGTGATTGTGGATAACTTTTTAGGGAATGTGTTGCGTCGTTGGCCCGAATTTAGCGGCTTTTTATGCTCTCCCCTTGTGGTTGGTTCGCCGTGTCCGGGTTTTTAGCCGGTAGGTTTTCCGTATCCGGTTTCTCTTCCGGAGCATATTTCCCGTATCCGGATCTTCAGCCACTCTCCCGTTGTATGGACTGCGGGAAGCTAGGCTTGCAGAGAAAGTGCAGAAACTATGCAATACAAAAAGAACTGCGAAATTCAAAATGAATTAATCCCGACAAACTGGGAGTATGAAAAAAGCCTTCATGATTCTAGTTCAGATATTTTAGGATATCAACAATTAGGCTTTGATATAGGAACCGACGCACTAAGTGAATTAATCCAGATCTTATTGAAAGAGCACCGGATAGATGAGGTCGATCGGGTCACTAAAGACAAGGAATATCGAACGAAAATGCTAAAAGAATATAATTTGATATAAGGCAAGAAAAGCAAGGTCTAAATCATCGGACCTTGCTTTTTTTTATTGAAAAAGGTCCTTCACCTCGTCTGTTATGGACTGTCGCCCATCGGGATTCGCCCGCGCCGCGATGGGCGGTTCCACCACGCTGCCGTCTTTCGAGAATCGCCCGGGTCGGGGTGTTTGGAATCGTCCCGGCGCCGACGTCCATCGAGTGCCGAGAGCGCCGCCCGGACTGGTTCCTGACCGCCCGTGAGCAGTGTCGCCCTGGTCAGCACGAGGGAACCGGCCAACGCCTGGGCATCGGGACCGCCGCCCGGCGTAGACGGAAATTTTCGGGCTCGGCTGGGGTGCTTGTTGGATTCGTCCCGGCGCCGACAGAAGCAAAAACGAGTGAATCGGACTGCGTCGCTGAACTAATGATGTAGGACGGATTTTGCGGACATTCAAAATAAAAAAGAATGTGGAGGTAACA
>ERZ791612.469-NODE-469-length-22509-cov-2.901176_pt1 | contig 22509 bp, 20 predicted proteins | sample MGYA00509963_ERZ791612 | MGnify/ENA primary metagenome ERZ791612 (study PRJEB30046, sample SAMN00791906) | human gut metagenome | study: EMG produced TPA metagenomics assembly of the A metagenome-wide association study of gut microbiota in type 2... | reverse complement strand
TTGAGAATCTTCTGGCAGAGATCAAAGAACAGGAAGGGGTGCTCAGACGGACGGAGTTGAACATGCTTCTGGCACAGATCAACCCACATTTCCTTTATAATACGCTGGATACAATTTACATGCTTGCGCGGATAAACGGAGAAGAGACAACCATGAAGATGATTGATGCGATGGTAGATGAGGATTCTGCAATTGTCAGCATTTATTATGGTGCGGATGAGACAGAAGAGCATGCACAGGAAATCGGAAAAATGATCGAAGAAAAGTATCCGGATGTTGAGGTAGAGATCAACTGTGGTGGTCAGCCGATTTACTATTTTGTTATTTCTGTAGAATAAAAGTTACTATTTATGCAGCACAGAAACGAATAAGGAGCAGATATGCGTCAGGATTCATCAATCACGGAAATCAAAGGCATTGGTGAAAAAACAAAAAAATTATTCGAAAAAATGGGAGTATACACCGTAGGTGATATACTCCTTCATTTTCCTAGAAATTATATACAGTATCCCCATCCGGTGCCGATCAATGAGATGACAGCGGAACATATGCAGACAGAGGATAAGCTTGCGATTGTTGCACGGATTGAGCGTACACCGGTAACGAGAAGTGGCAGACATATGCAGGTGACGATTCTTGTGATTGGAAGCCCTGGACATCAGATCCAGCTGATCTGGTATCGGATGCCTTATATACGGAATACATTGACACATGGCAAATATTTTGTTTTTTACGGAAATGTTCACATTAAGGATGGCAAATTTGTGATGGAACAGCCGGTGGTGTATACGCCGGAGGCCTATCAGGAAATCGAAAACTGTTTTCTTCCTGTGTATACGCTGACCAGCGGGATCACCAACAATCTCATGATAAAAACGATGCGGCAGGCATTGGATGAGGAAGAACTGCTTACGGATTTTCTTCCGGGAGAAATTCGTACGCGCAGAAAACTGTGTGAGTATAATTATGCGGTCAAACAGATCCACTTTCCGGATACGATGGAACGTTTGATCGAGGCGAGAAAGCGGTTGGTTTTTGATGAGTTCTTTTTATTTATCATGGGCATGCAGTACCAGAAAGAAAAGAGAACCAGACAGGAAAACCGGTTTGTGATGGAACATCCGGAGTTCGTGGAAGATCTGATTCAGAAGCTTCCGTATGAACTGACGGGAGCACAAAGACGAGCATTGCATGATGTGACGGAAAATATGCAGGGACCGTATGCCATGCAGCGTCTGATTCAGGGAGACGTGGGTTCCGGTAAAACGATTCTGGCTTTTCTGGCAATGGCGTGGTGCGCACAGAATGGATATCAGTCTGCCATCATGGCACCGACGGAAGTACTTGCACAGCAGCATTATGAAACATTCCAGAAACTCTGTGAGCAGTTTGGACTGCATTTTCCGGTAATCCTTCTGACGGGGTCCATGACGGCAAAACAAAAACGCAGTGCGTATGAACGGTTAGAACTGTATGAGAATGCCCTGATTGTAGGAACGCATGCGCTGATTCAGGAAAAACCGGCATATGCAAATCTTGCGCTTGTGATCACAGATGAGCAGCATCGTTTTGGCGTGCGGCAGAGAGAGGAGTTTGCGCAAAAAGGGGATATGCCGCATATTCTTGTTATGAGTGCAACACCGATTCCGCGAACCCTTGCGATCATTATCTACGGAGATATGGATATTTCGGTTGTGGATGAGGTGCCGGCAAGACGGCTTCCGATCAAAAACTGTGTGGTTAATACGGCATACCGGCCGAAAGCATATGCGTTTGTTGCAGATGAGGTGAAAAAAGGACATCAGGCATATGTGATCTGTCCGCTTGTGGAGGCAAGCGAAGGGACACAGGGAGAAAATGTAATTGATTACTCGAAAACGCTTATGGAGGAACTGCCATCCGGCATCCAGGTGGGCGTGCTTCACGGAAAGATGAAGAGCAGTAAGAAAAATGAAATTATGCAGGAATTTGCGGAAAATAAAATTCAGGTGCTTGTATCCACCACGGTAGTGGAAGTGGGGGTCAATGTACCGAATGCAACCGTGATGCTGATCGAGAATGCGGACCGATTTGGCTTAGCACAGCTGCATCAGCTGCGTGGACGTGTGGGAAGAGGAGATGCACAGTCTTATTGTATTATGATCAATGCCTCTTCGGCCAAGACGGCAGAAAAACGTCTGGAAATATTAAATAAATCAAACGACGGCTTTTTTATTGCGAGTGAGGATTTGAAATTACGCGGACCGGGAGATTTTTTCGGTATCCGGCAGAGTGGAGATCTGGTATTTGCGCTGGCGGATATTTACCAGGATGCGGCGGTGCTGCAGGAGGCTTCGGAAGAAGTAAAAACAATTCTTGAGGAAGACCCGGAACTGACAGAACCCGGACATCACATTCTGCAAAAGAAAATGATGCAGTTTCAGGAAGAACAGCTTTCAAAAATGAATTTGTAGATTCCGGTAAAAGAATAAGCAGGTCTCCGTGACAGAGACCTGCTTTTTTCTTTTGTACATTGGGACAAGTGGGTTACTGGATGTTTTCTCCTTTGCCAGCCATCTGTCTTTCCTGTGCTTCGATCATTTTTTTGACCATATAACCGCCGACAGATCCATTCTGTTTTGCGGTAAGATCACCGTTGTATCCGTTGCTAAGTGGGACTCCAAGCTCATCTGCAACTTCATACTTAAAACGTTCCAATGATTTTTTTGTACTTCTGTCTGCCATGCTTTTCTTCCTCCTTTGCGGTTGTACTTTGTGGTACGATTCTAGTATATGCGCTAAGCAGAAAGCCTATGCTGGAAACTTATGTATTGGATGATTCCACCAGTGTCAGGCCGCTGATGTCCGGATGAATCGTGAGAGAGTAGTTCGTATAGTATACGACAAATCCGGGTGCACTTCCGGCCGGTTTTTTTACATTTTTTTTCTGAAGATAATCAATTTCAAGTTTGTCACTGTCACGTCCGCTGGAATAGTAACCGGCAAGTTTTCCGGCCTCTTCAAATACGCGGTCCGGCATTTCTCCCCCTTTGTTTTTTACAATTACATGGGAACCCGGCATTTTTTTGGCGTGAAACCACCAGTGATTTCCGGTTGCAAATTTAAAGGTCAGTTCATCATTCTGATAGTTATTTTTGCCGACGTACATGTCATAGCCGTCGGATGAAATATAATGGAAAGGTTTGCTTTTGATTTTCTGTTTTTTGCCGTTTTTGTGTTTTTTGATAAAACCGTATTCCATCAATTCCTCTTTGATCTGCACCAGATCATCGGCGGAGAGTGCAATGTTCAAAGAATTCTGGATGGACTCCAGATGGTCAATCTGCGCTTTGGTTTCCGCAAGCTGGACTTCAAGAGCTTCGGAAGTCCGTTTCAGTTTTCCGTATTTATCAAAGTATTTTTGGGAATTTTCACGTGCGGTCTTTTGCGGATCTAACGGGATACGGATTTCTTTATTGTTGTCATAAAAATTTTCACAGACCAGTTCTTTTGCCTGGTCCTGCAGATTGTAACCGTATACATTGATCAGTTCTCCGTACAGTTTATATTTTTCCCGTTTTTCGGCATCTTTCTGCTGTTTTTGCTGTAACTGGTATTTTTTCTGGTTGCGCTCTAACGCAGTTGTGACGATTTTTCGCAGGTCTGCGGATTTCTGGTGGATACGGTTGTAAATATTGCGCTCTGCATAGAAAACTTCGAGCATCTGCGAGATGCTTTCCATATGTTCCATCTCATAATCCTGATACATGGTCAGTTCAATGGCAGAAAATTCGATCGGCCGTTTGTCTTTTCTTACGATCACCGGATGAAATTCGTTGTGGCGGATTTCATCAAAAAACCATGCAATGTGGTTTGCAAGATGGTGGATTTCATCATCGGTACAGGCCAAAAGAGACTGATCTGCATCCATCCCGGCCCGGTATGCCAGTTCGGATGCAACAAGCGGACTGACACCGGTAAATGTTGTATAGATCGCTTTGCAGATGGACATCGGTTTTGCCTTAATGGCATCGCAGATCTGTGTGGCATCCATAGTCATGGCATTGAATTTGTCCTCCTGTGTGGCAGGAATAAAATACGGGCGGCCCGGAAGCACTTCGCGCAGGGAACTTACGGCGGAAGAGACATGCTTGATGCTGTCGATCATGGTGCCGTCCTCATCGCAAAAGATAATATTGGAATGTTTTCCCATCAGTTCAATGATAAGGGTCTTATGACAGATATCCCCCATTTCATTCAGGTGTTCAATCTTCAGATGGATGATGCGCTCCATATGGGGCTGGGTAATGCTTATGATCCGCCCGTTTGCGATATGTTTGCGTAAAACCATACAAAATGTAGGCGCCTGCAGGGGACTTGTCTTGTTGGTGTCCGTCAGATATAAAAAAGGAAGGGAAGCGTTTGCTGAAATGGATACACGGAACTGTCCGCTGCTTCCTTTGCATGTCAAAAGCAGCTCGTCATTTTCGGGCTGCGCAATTTTACTGATTTTTGTATTTAAAATCGTCTGGTTCAGTTCATGGACTAAACCTGCGATTACGATTCCGTCAAAAGCCATGGAAATTCTCCTGTTCATGATTATAGTGTTTTTCAAACTCATGAATCATTATAGTAATTTCCACGTCTTTTGTCTATATGCAGAAAGTGGATATCTTTTGTATACATTTTTTGCAAGAACATTTGACGAAACGGCAAAGAAGCATTATAATACATTTATCTATGCATAGATATGTGCATGATATTTGGGAGAAAGTAAAATGATTAAAAGCATGACCGGATTTGGACGCTGTGAGATTGCAGATGAAAAACGCAAATTTACCGTGGAACTGAAATCCGTAAATCACCGGTATCTTGATGTAAACATGAAGATGCCGAAAAAGTTAAATTTTTTTGAGAGTGCGATCCGCAGTCTGTTAAAAAAATATATTGAACGAGGCAAAGTGGATCTGTATATTTCCTATGAGGACTATACGGAGGACAATTATGCACTTAAGTATAATGAGGGACTTGCCGGTGAGTATTTAAAATATCTGAATGCTATGGCAGAAACATTCCATCTGGAAAATGATGTGCGGGTAAGCACACTGTCCCGTTATCCGGATGTCTTTGTTATGGAAGAACAGGAAATGGACGAAGAAGAGCTCTGGAATGGATTGCAGAAGGCAATCTGCGGAGCATGTGAACAATTCGTTGAGACCCGTATCCGGGAAGGAGAGAACTTAAAGAAGGATCTCTGTGAGAAGTTAGATGACCTGCTTGCCGGAGTGGATTTCATTGAGGAGCGTTCTCCGCAGATTATGCAGGAATACCGCAGCCATCTGACGGAAAAGATCCAGGAACTTTTGGGAGATACCCAGATCGATGAGGGAAGAATTGCGACAGAGGTTACGATCTATGCAGACAAGGTGTGTGTGGATGAAGAAACCGTGCGTCTGCGCAGCCATATTACCTCGATGAAGGAGACACTTTCAGAGGGAGGTCCGGTAGGACGCAAACTCGATTTTATTGCACAGGAGATGAACCGTGAAGCAAATACGATTCTCTCAAAGGCAAATAATATTGAAATTTCAGATGTGGGAATTAATCTGAAGACCGGAATCGAAAAGATCCGCGAACAGATCCAAAATATAGAATAAAGGAAGCGCGTTATGGAACAGAAAGGAAAGTTAGTTGTTATTTCCGGATTTTCCGGAGCGGGCAAAGGAACTCTGATGAAAGCACTGCTGGCAGCACATCCGGACAGGTATGCACTGTCGGTTTCCGCAACTACCAGAGATCCGAGACCGGGAGAAAAAGATGGTGTGGATTATTTTTTTGTGACGGACGAAACGTTTGATTCCATGATTCAGAAGGATGATTTTTTAGAATATGCAAAATATGTCAGCCACTCTTATGGAACTCCTCGTTCTTATGTGGAGGAAAATTTAAATCTCGGAAAGAATGTAATTTTAGAGATTGAGATACAGGGAGCATTAAAAGTAAAAGAAAAAATAAAAGATGCTGTCCTGATGTTTGTTACGGCACCGGATGCCGGGACACTGCGTGACCGTCTGGTCGGACGCGGTACAGAGACTCCGGAGGTCATTGCGGCACGGCTTGCACGTGCATGTGAGGAATCCGAAGGAATTGAAAATTATGATTATTTAGTGGTAAACGATACGGTGGATCACGCATCGGCTTTGATTGATCAGCTGATCTGTGATGAGCGGTCACAAAATACCGGAAGGGATCAGGAGTATCGGGTATCTGCTAATATAGATTTTATTAATCAAATGAGAGAAAATCTCAAAAGCTTTTCGAAAGGAGAATGAATATGATACATCCATCTTATGTTGAATTAATGAAAGTTGTAAATGACGAGGGCGAAATCGGTGAAGAACCGGTGGTAAACAGCCGTTACTCCATCGTTCTTGCCACAGCAAAGCGTGCAAGACAGATCATTGCCGGAGCAAAACCACTGATTGATGATCCGGTCTGCAACAAGCCGCTTTCCATTGCCGTGGAAGAGTTATACCGCGGAGAAGTAAAGATTGTACCTGGAGAGGACGAAAACTAAGAAATACCAAAAGGGAGTGACAGCTGTCATTCCCTTTTTCAAGTGAGAGGTTATATGAAATTATTATTTGTTTCACTCGGATGTGACAAAAATCTGGTAGATTCCGAGTACATGATCGGTATGCTTACCAGTCATGGAATTGAACTGACGGATGATGAAACGGAAGCGGATATCATTATTGTCAACAGCTGCTGTTTTATCGGCGATGCAAAAGAAGAAAGCATTAACACCATTCTGGAAATGGCAGAGCAGAAAAAAACAGGCTGCTGTAAATCACTCATTGTCACCGGCTGCCTGACACAGCGTTATCAGGATGAAGTGAAAAAAGAAATACCGGAAGTAGATGCTATTTTAGGAACCAATTCCTATGATTCCATTGTAGAGGCACTCGAGGAGACCCTGCAGCATAAATTTTATAAAAATTTTCATACGCTCAGCGGACTGCCGCAGCTGTCGACCAAACGGACGGTTACGACAGGCGGACATTATGCATATCTGAAAATTGCAGAGGGATGCAACAAAAACTGCACCTACTGTGTGATCCCGTCTGTGCGCGGACGTTACCGCAGTGTTCCGATGGACGAGCTGGTTACGTCAGCAGAAGAACTGGTTGCAGGAGGCGTAAAGGAACTGATTCTTGTTGCGCAGGAGACAACGCTTTACGGTGTGGATCTGTATGGGAAAAAATGCCTGCATGAATTGTTAGACCGCCTGAACGGGATTTCCGGTCTGTTCTGGATTCGTATTATGTACTGTTATCCGGAGGAAATCTATGAGGAACTGATCGATTCCATGATTAAGGATAAAAAGGTCTGTCACTATCTGGACATGCCGGTCCAGCACTGCAACGATACAATTTTGCAGCGCATGGGAAGAAAAACAAATAAAAAGGAACTGATCGAGAGAATCCATTATTTGAGAAAACGTGTCCCGGATATCACTTTGCGGACCTCTTTGATCTGCGGATTCCCAGGGGAGACAAAAGAGCAGCACGAAGAACTGATGCAGTTTGTCAATGATATGGAATTTGACCGTCTCGGAGCGTTTACTTATTCCGCGGAGGAAGGAACACCGGCAGCAGAAATGCCGGATCAGGTGCCGCAGGAACAAAAAGAAGAATGGCAGGCAGACGTCATGGAACTTCAGGAAGAAGTGATTTTTGACAAGAATGAAGCCATGAAAGGTACGGTTTTGTATGCGTTTATCGAAGGACAGGTTGCGGATGAAAACAATACCTACGTCGGCAGAACCTACCGGGATGCGCCAAATGTAGACGGATATATTTTTATCAATACAGACGAAGAACTTTTAACCGGAGATATTGTGAAGGTGGAAGTTACCGGTGCATATGAATATGACCTGATCGCTACGATCGTAAAATAGGAGGAACAATTATGAATTTACCAAATAAATTAACAACTTTCCGTGTGATTCTTATTCCGTTTTTTGTATTTTTCCTGTTAGCTCCATACTTTGAAGGATACGGAAATTACATTGCGCTTGTTATTTTTATTGTCGCAAGCCTGACGGATTTTCTGGATGGAAAAATTGCAAGAAAGTACAATCTTGTAACAAATTTCGGAAAGTTTATGGACCCGCTGGCAGACAAGCTTCTGGTCTGCTCTGCGCTGATCTGTCTGATTGCACTTGACAGAATTCCGGCATGGATTGTGATTGTGATTATTTCCCGCGAGTTTATTATCAGCGGATTCCGTCTGATTGCTGCAGACAATGGTGTAGTGATCGCTGCAAGCTACTGGGGCAAGTTTAAAACCGCATCCCAGATGGTCACCGTGATTCTTCTGGTACTGAATATTCAAAATACGGTATTTACAGTACTCGGAACGGTATTTATTTATATTTCCCTGGTACTTACCGTCGTATCTCTGATTGATTATATCGCAAAAAACAAAGAAGTATTAAAGGATCAGAACTAATGAAAATAGACAGACTTCTGGCAGAACACCAGCTGCTGGTGACGACAGCCGAGAGCTGTACCGGAGGACTGGTAGCGTCTGCACTGGTAGATATTCCGGGAATTTCCGATTATTTTAAAGAGGGATATATCACTTATGCTCCCGAAGCAAAAGAAAAGATACTGGGAGTATTGCCGGAGACCATTTCCGATTATGGTGTCGTGAGTGAACAGACCGCACGGGAGATGGCAAGAGGTGCTGCAAAACAGGCACACGCGGGATGTGCGGTGGCTACAACGGGGGTTGCCGGACCCGGGGGAGGAACTTTAAAGACTCCGGTGGGAACGGTCTGTTTTGGATGTTTTGTGCAGGGAAAGATATTTTCCGGGACAGAACATTTTACCGGTACAAGAAGTGAAATAAGACATGCGGCTGCGGCATATGCCATTGCATTTCTGGAGCGGTGTATCATCAAAACATATGGAGGAACCTTATGCGAATCATAGCAGGAACAGCGCGCAGCCTGCCGCTGAAAACAATTGAGGGGCTGGAAACGCGCCCGACAACAGACAAGATCAAAGAGACATTATTCAATATGCTGCAGAATGATGTGCCGGGATGTTATTTCCTGGATCTGTTTGCGGGCAGCGGTCAGATCGGGTTAGAAGCAATCAGCCGCGGAGCTTTGTATGCAGTTTTTATTGAGAATAACCGGAAAGCGGCCAAATGCATTGAAGATAATATTGCATTCACAAAATTTACGAAGGAATCCAGACTGCTTACCACGGATGTGATCAGCGGAATCAGCAGTCTGGAGGGAAAATATACATTTGATATTATTTTTATGGACCCGCCATACCGGCAGGGACTTGAAGAAGATGTGCTGCGTTTCCTTTCAAAATCAAGTGTGTTGAAACCTGACACCATGATTATTGTGGAAGCATCGCTGGATACGGATTTTTCTTATCTGGATGAGCTGGGATTTTCCGTGATAAAGTTCAAAAAATATAAGACAAACATGCATGTCTTTATTCAACAGAAGAGGGTATAACAAACATGAAAAAAGCAATTTATCCGGGAAGTTTTGATCCACTGACATTCGGACATATGGACATCATCAACCGTGCTTCAAGAATTGTGGATGAGCTGGTCGTCGGAGTGCTCAACAACAGCGCAAAAAATTCGTTGTTTTCTTTAGAAGAACGTGTTAGTATGATAGAAGAGATGACAAAGGATATTCCAAACGTTACGGTGGCGTCCTTTGATGGTCTGTTGGTAGAGTTTATGAATAAAATAGATGCTACCATTATCGTGCGTGGGCTTCGTGCAGTGACAGATTTTGAGTACGAGCTGCAGATCGCACAGGCGAACCATGTGCAGGATTCTAATATTGAAACCATTTTCCTGACAAGTGATCTTTCTTATTCCTATTTAAGTTCGACAATTGTCAAGGAATTTGCGTCCTACGGTGGAGATATTTCCAACTTTGTACCGGAACGTTTTATTGAACGGATTTATAAGAAATATGAGAACAGATAGGAGAGATTTTCACTATGAGCAGTAAGATGGAACAGATTATTGAGGAAATCGAAGAGTATATTGATGGCTGTAAATTCCAGCCGCTCTCAAGTACAAAGATTATTGTCAACAAAGAAGAATTAGAAGAACTTATTGCGGAACTTCGCGCCAAAACACCGGAAGAAGTAAAGCGTTATCAGAAGATTATCAGCAATAAGGAAGCAATTTTAGCAGATGCACAGGCGAAGGCGGATCAGATCATTGCACAGGCACAGGTGCAGACCAACGAACTTGTCAGCGAGCATCAGATTATGCAGCAGGCATATGCACAGGCAAATGAAGTTGTTATGATCGCAACCAAGCAGGCTCAGGAAATTTTAGACAATGCTACCAATGAGGCAAACAGTCTGCGTGTCAGTGCCATGGGATATGCGGATGACCAGCTGCATGAGATCGAGGAGGTTTTGTCTAATTCCATCGAGACTTCTCAGGCGCGGTATGACAGTCTGATTTCTTCACTGCAGGGGTTCCTTGATGTAGTGACAAAGAACCGGGCACAGCTGTTTCCACAGACAGAAGCAGCAGAGGAGGCAGCCGCTTCTGCCGGACAGGCAGCAGAGTCTGCAGAGGAGCCGCAGATTACCAATATTTCAGCTTCAGATGAGGATGCCCAGGAAGAGTAAAGGAATACAGCATCCAACGGTTAACAGTAAGAGGATTATTTTCTGTAATACATAGTTCCGGAGCGAGAGGCCGGTCTGGTGAAGGATAGAAGAGACCTGAAAAATGCCGGACAATCCTCCCCATGACAGGAATAACACTGCCAGAAGAGATTTTATCTGTCTGGTGCAGGCAGAGGTGGAAAGCAGCGCAACACCGTTTGTAACTTCTAAGAATCCGGTGGCGGCCAGCGAAAACCAATGCGCCGGAAACGGCAGTGTCTGCAGCATTTCGCAGAAAATGGAAAACAGGATGATATAGCCGCATATTTTGATCAGGGTTTCAAATCCGTGAATGATGCCGGCATCAATGATTTGCATATCCATATGAAATCTTGATGCCGTTTCTTTTTGTGTAGAAGAAGGGGTTCTGTGATATAATAACAGCATACTCATTCCATACAAAAACGGAATGCCATAGATCAGAAAAACGTATACAGGAGATAACGGAAGCTGCAAAATTTCCTGAATGGCGGTTATGACAAATACGGGACTTAAGTTGTTTGTAAAGCAGCATAAGGCAGAGGCTTTTTCCCGGGAGATATAGTTACTGCTGTAAAAGTCGGCAGTCAGTTTGCAGCCGATGGGAAATCCAAACAAAAAACCACACAGTACGATGTAGCAGGCAGAAAATTTTTTCGGAAGAATTTCACTGCGCAGAATGACATACGAGAGGACACAAAAAGGGAGCAGTGTCGGAAGAATCTGTGTAAACCACAGCTGCAGTCCTTGTTTTGATGCCGAGACTGCTGCGTGGGGGAAACAGATAAAAAACAAAAACAGTATGCAACAGAGAAGAGTAAATACAAATTTTTTCATGATACAGTTTATGTGAGACAGGAGGAGTATATGAGTACATTAGAGCATTTATATCCGGAAAGGGTATTTTATTATTTCAAGCAGATCGCAGCAATTCCACATGGATCGGGAAACACCAAAGCGATCAGTGATTATCTGGTAAAATTTGCAAAAGAACACGCACTGACCTGGTATCAGGATGAAGCAAACAATGTGGTTCTTGTCAAGGAAGCATCCAAAGGTTATGAAAAGGCTCCGGCGATCATCATTCAGGGACACATGGATATGGTCTGTGAAAAAGAAAAAGACTGTAATCTTGACATGGATAAAGAAGGGCTGCGCCTGTATGTAGATGGAGATTTCCTGAAGGCAGAAGGGACAACGCTTGGCGGAGATGACGGAATTGCAGTGGCATATGCGCTGGCAATTTTGGAATCAGATGAAATTTCTCATCCGAAATTAGAAGTTGTGATTACCGTGGATGAAGAAATCGGAATGCTGGGGGCGGCTGTCATGGATCTGTCTATGCTGACCGGACATACCATGTTAAATATTGACAGTGATGAAGAGGGAATTTTCCTGACCGGCTGTGCGGGCGGTATGGCATTAAATGTTTCCATTCCCGTAACCCGTGTCAGACAGACGGGAAAGAAACTTTCTCTTATTGTGACCGGGCTTTCCGGCGGACATTCCGGCAGTGAGATCGATAAAGAACATGGAAATGCAGATCTTTTGATGGGACGCCTGCTGTATGGAATCTTTTCTCGTTCCCCGTTTGGAATTCTCACTTTGCATGGTGGGTTAAAGGACAATGCAATTCCAAGAGAATGTGAGGCAGAAATCCTGATTCCGGCAGAAAATACGCAGATTGTCTGTGAATATGTAAAAGAACTGAATGAAATATTAAAAAAAGAACTGGTGGAAGCAGATCCGGGCGTGCAGGTGCTGATAGAAGAACAGGGCAATGCTGAAGCGGAAATATTAGATTATCATTCGGTAAGCCGTGTCATTTTTTATCTGCGCAATGTGCCAAACGGAATTCAGCATATGAGCCAGCTGTTAAACGGTCAGGTAGAAACTTCCTTAAATCTTGGAATTCTGGAATTAAAAGAAGATGCCTTGACATCGCTTACTTCGATCCGAAGCAGTGTAAAAACCCGCAAAGAAGATCTGTGTGCACGTGTTACGATGCTTGTGGAGATGCTTGGAGGAGAAGCAGAAGTGGAAGGTGATTATCCGGCGTGGGAGTATCGCACGGATTCTGCGCTGCGTCCGCAGGTAGAAAAAGTATACGAAGAGCTGTTTCATAAAAAACCTGTATTTTCCACGATTCATGCAGGGCTGGAGTGTGGCCTTCTTTCTGAAAAAATTCCGGATCTCGACTGCGTTTCTTTCGGACCGGACAATTTTGACATTCACACGCCAAAAGAGCATTTATCCATTTCTTCTACCGCAAGAGTATGGGATTTCCTTGTTGCATTTCTGCAGCAGGCAAACGTATGATTCGCCTGGACAAATTCCTGGCGGATTCCGGCGTCGGCACACGCACCGATGTGAAAAAACGAATCCGCGAGGGACGAATTACGGTAAATGATGCGGTGGCAAAGAAACCGGATCTTAAGGTTGATCCGGAACAGGATCAGATTCTGTTTGATCATCGTCCGGTGATTTATGAGAAGTATTCCTATTATCTCTTTCATAAACCGGCGGGCTGTGTGACGGCAAGATGTGACCGGTTAAACCGGACGGTTATGGATTTCTTCCCGGAGTCCATGCGAAAAGAGTTTGCACCGGTCGGAAGACTGGATAAGGATACGGAAGGTTTTTTGCTGATTACAAATGACGGAGAACTCACGCATCGCCTGCTGTCACCGGCTTATCATGTCAAAAAAACGTATTTTGTACAGGTAGATCAGAAAATTCCGGATACGACGGCAGGACAATTTGCAGAGGGCGTGGACATCGGCGATGAGAAGCGCACACTTCCGGCAGATCTCAAAATCCTTGGGGACCGTGAGGCGGAACTTACGATTTCGGAAGGCAGATTTCACCAGGTGAAGCGTATGTTTGCATCGGTTGGATGTAAGGTGACATATCTGAAACGGATCTCCATGGGAACACTTACACTTGGAACATTAGAAAAGGCAACTTACCGTAAACTTACGGAACAGGAACTGGCTTCCCTGAAAAAAGAAGCGGAAAATAAACAATCATCAGGAGTATAAAATTATGTACGAAGGGTATCTGCCGATTTCAAAACAGGATATGCAGGAACGCGGGATTAAACAGCTGGATTTTGTATATGTGTGCGGGGACGCATATGTAGATCATCCGTCTTTTGGTCATGCAATCATTGCCAGACTGCTGGAGGCACATGGCTATACGGTGGGCATCATTGCGCAGCCGGACTGGAAGGATGATGCTTCTATTTCCGTGCTTGGCGTTCCAAGACTTGGCTTTTTGGTTTCTGCCGGAAATATGGATTCTATGGTAAATCATTATTCGGTATCCAAAAAACGCCGTGCAACCGATTCCTATACCCCGGGAGGCGTAATGGGAAAGCGACCGGATTATGCTACCGTGGTGTACTGTAATCTGATCCGGCATACATACAAGAAGACCCCGATCATTATCGGTGGAATTGAAGCCAGTCTGCGCCGTCTGGCACATTATGATTACTGGTCCAACAAGGTGAAACGTTCGATCCTGCTTGATTCCGGTGCAGATCTGATTTCTTATGGAATGGGAGAACACAGTATCATTGAAATCGCAGATGCATTGAATGCCGGAATCGATGTGCATGATATTACCTTTATTGACGGAACCGTATTTAAAACAAAAAACCGTGATCTGATCTATGATGCCATCGAGTTACCGGATTATGATGAGATCAAAGAAAATAAGCGTTCGTTTGCGCAGAGTTTTTACAAGCAGTACTGTAATACAGATCCATTTTCCGGAAAGCGCCTGTTTGAGCCTTACGGTGGAACCACATTTGTTGTGCAGAATCCACCGGCAAAGCCATTGACACAGACGGAAATGGATGAAGTCTATGCACTTCCGTATATGCGGAATTATCATCCGTCATATGAAAAAGACGGAGGGGTTCCTGCGATCCGGGAGATTAAGTTTTCCCTGATCAGCAACCGCGGATGTTTTGGAGGATGCAGTTTCTGTGCGCTGACGTTTCATCAGGGCAGAATTATCCAGACGAGAAGCCATGAGTCGATCATTGACGAGGCAAAACAGATCATTCAGGAACCGGACTTCAAAGGGTATATCCATGATGTCGGGGGACCTACGGCGAATTTCCGTGCACCGGCATGCAAAAAGCAGATGACGAAGGGGGCCTGTCCGACGAAACAGTGCCTGTTCCCAAAACCATGTAAGAATCTGGAAGTAGACCATAAGGATTACATTGCCCTGTTGAAAAAGCTGCGGGTGCTTCCGGGTGTGAAAAAAGTATTTATCCGTTCGGGTATCCGGTTTGATTATCTGATGTATGATAAGGATCGTACATTTTTGCGGGAACTGTGCGAGCATCATGTGAGTGGGCAGTTGAAGGTGGCACCGGAACATATCAGCAATACCGTTTTACAGAAACTGGGAAAGCCAAGTGTGGAAGTGTATAACAGTTTTGTAAAAGCGTATAAAGATATGAATAAAAAAATCGGAAAAGAGCAGTATCTTGTGCCGTATCTGATGTCTTCCCATCCGGGATCGACGCTGAAAGAAGCGGTTGAACTAGCAGAGTATCTGCGGGATTTAGGTTACATGCCGGAACAGGTACAGGATTTTTATCCGACACCGTCAACGATTTCTACCTGCATGTATTATACAGGACTGGACCCGCGGACAATGGAACCTGTATATGTGGCAACCAATCCGCATGAAAAAGCCATGCAGCGTGCACTGATCCAGTATCGCAACCCGAAAAATTACGATCTGGTACATGAAGCATTAATCAAAGCAGGACGTCAGGATCTGATCGGATTTGATTCCAAATGTCTGATCCGTCCGCGCCGGCCGAAAAAAGACGCGGATACTTCCTACCGGTCATCCAGACAGGGAAAGAAGGCACCGGCAGGCAAGGCTGCTGCCGGAAAGATGGTGACCGCAAAACACAAAAAGAAAACCATCCGCAACATCCATAAAAAGAAGTAGGAAACGTTATGAAAACATTTACCATCGGCACGAATGATGCCAACCAGCGGTTTGATAAATATTTAAAAAAACTGCTGCCCAATGCATCGGTCAGTTTTTTATATAAGATGCTTCGAAAAAAGAATATTACTTTGGACGGAAAAAAAGCGACCGGGAAGGAGACGCTGCAAAAAGGCGCGCAGGTAGCAGTGTTTTTCAGTGATGAAACACTGCATAAATTTATGCAGGATACAAAAAAACTGCAGGAAGAGTTTCACATGCTGCAGCGTCTGCCAATGAAGGGGCTTTCCATCATTTATGAAGATACGGATATTCTCATCGCGGATAAGCCATACAATATGCTTTCCCAGAAAGCAAAAGAACAGGATCTGTCTGCCAATGAATATCTGCTCGGCTATCTGATCCGGAGCGGGGCACTTTCTCTGGAGACATTCGGCACGTTTCGTCCGTCAGTGTGCAACCGGCTGGACCGCAATACGACAGGACTTCTTCTGATGGGCAAAACGCTTGCCGGCGCGCAGATGCTTTCCGAGGGGCTGCGGGAACGTACCATTCATAAATTTTACCGTGCCATTGTATCCGGGAACGTTACAAAACCGGTACATCTGTCCGGATGGCTTATCAAAGACGAACATACCAATCAGGTAAAGATTCTGACACAGGAACAAAAAGATGCTGTACGGATTGAGACTTCTTATACGTCCGTACAGGCGAAAGGAACATGCAGTCTGTTGGAAATCTGCCTGATTACCGGAAAAACACATCAGATTCGTGCACATCTGGCATCTGTCGGTCATCCGGTTATCGGAGATCGCAAGTATGGGGACCCGTCAGTGAATCACAAATTTTATGGTACCTTTCATGTGGATCATCAGCTGCTTCATGCGTATCGTCTGGAATTTCCGGACGGAAGAGTTTTTACTGCTCCGATGCCCGAAATATTTAAAGAAATTATAGAAAAGGAGCGTGGATAGCAGATGCCGACCTGGAATTCAAGGGGACTGCGCGGATCAACACTGGAGGATCTTTTAAACCGTACAAACGAAAAATATGCACAGAACGGTCTGGCGCTGATCCAGAAGATCCCGACACCGATTACTCCTATTAATATTGATAAAGAAACCAGACACATCACACTTGCCTATTTTGAACAGAAAAGTACCGTGGATTATATTGGAGCTGTACAGGGAATTCCAGTGTGTTTCGATGCAAAAGAATGCAACACCGACACCTTTCCGCTTGCCAATGTTCATCCGCATCAGGTGGCTTTTATGGAGCAGTTTGAAAAGCAGGAGGGAATAGCGTTTCTTCTGATATCTTTTACGCACAGGGAGGAATTTTATTATCTGCGTTTTTCCGATCTGGAGAAGTTCTGGAACCGGGCTCTGGATGGTGGACGGAAAAGCTTTCGGTATGAGGAGCTGAATCCGGCCTATTTTCTGCCAAAGGTATCAGGGGTACTGATTCCCTATCTTCAGGTTCTCCAGAAGGATTTAGAGGACAGGGATTGACAATCTTTGGAATATTTCTTATAATATCGTTGTTTCATGTGCTACCAAATTATCACAGTATCACTTTAAAATAGTAAAGCGAGAGGTTCGATTATGACAGACCAGATGTTACATACGCCGGACGGAGTCCGGGATATTTATAACGGAGAGTGCAAACAGAAACTACTGTTGCAGGAGAGATTACACGATGTATTGCGTCAATATGGATATCGTGATATTCAGACACCAACGTTTGAATTTTTTAATATTTTTGGAAAAGAAATCGGTACAACACCATCCAAAGATCTGTATAAGTTTTTTGACAAGGACGGAAGCACGCTGGTACTTCGTCCGGATTTTACTCCATCCATTGCAAGAAGTGCTGCAAAGTACTATACCGAGGATGATATGCCGGTAAAACTTTGTTATATGGGAAACACGTTTATCAATTCCAACGCGTATCAGGGACGATTAAAGGAAACGACACAGTGCGGTGCGGAGCTGATCGGAGACGGAACGGTTGCCGCTGACGCAGAAATACTTGCCATGGTAGTGGAGTCCCTTCTTTCGAGCGGACTGAAAGAATTTCAGATCTCGGTGGGACATGCACAGTTTTTCCGCGGGCTGGCAGAGGCGGCAGGACTTGATGAGGAACAGCAGCAGGAATTAAGAGAACTGCTTGCCAATAAAAATTATTTCGGTGTGGAAGAAATGGTAGAGGGAATGCATTTAAATGACACGTTAAAGAAACTGTTTTCCCTTCTCGGAAGTTTTGAGACACAGGTAGAAGAACTTGCTGAGGCAAAGTCTCTTGCTTCGGATTACCCGAACATTCTTTCCGCAATTACTGATCTGGAAAAACTCGGATCGTTTCTGCGGTTATACGGAATTGAAAAATACGTTTCGTTTGAACTCGGAATCATCAGCAATTACCATTATTATACCGGTATTATTTTTGCAGGATATACATTTGGAACAGGAGAACCTGTGGTAAAGGGAGGACGCTATGACAGGCTGCTTACATATTTCGGAAGAAAAGCACCGGCCATTGGTTTTGCCATTGTTGTGGACCAGCTTCTTTCCGCTCTTTCCAGACAAAAGATCACACTTCCGTCCGAAGAGAAAAATCAGATGATCGTTTACGCGGAAAATAAGATTGCGGAAGCAGTAGAAAAAGCGAAAGAACTTCGCGCTCAGGGAATTTCGGTTTCTCTGATCCAGATGCAGGAAGGCCGGAGCAAAGATGATTATCTGAGCTATGCCATGAAGGATCACGTTTCAAAAGTAGAATTTATAGAGGAAGCATAGGAGGAGATCATGGAAGAAAAGAGATATCTGACGTTTGCACTGGGAAAGGGACGTCTGGCAAAAAAGACACTCGAACTGTTTGAAAAAATAGGAATCACCTGTGATGAGATCCGTGATCCGGATACCCGTAAACTGATCTTTGTCAATGAGGAACTTGGACTTCGGTTTTTTCTTGCCAAGGGACCGGATGTGCCTACATATGTAGAGTATGGTGCAGCCGATATTGGAATTGTCGGAAAAGACACGATTTTAGAAGAGTCGAGAAATATTTATGAAGTGCTGGATCTTGGATTCGGAAAATGCAAAATGTGCATCTGTGGACCGGAAAGTGCTGCGGAACTTTTGCAGCATCATGAACAGATCCGTGTGGCAACCAAGTATCCGCGGATTGCCAAAGATTATTTTTATAACAAAAAACATCAGACGGTTGAGATTATCAAGCTGAATGGTTCCATCGAACTTGCACCGATCGTTGGACTATCAGAGGTAATCTGTGATATAGTAGAGACAGGTACGACCTTGCGTGAAAACGGGCTGACGGTGTTAGAGGAAGTTTGTCCGCTTTCTGCACGCGTGGTCGTAAACCAGGTAAGTATGAAAATGGAAAATGAACGAATCACAAAACTGATCCGCGATTTGAAAAAAGTCATTTAGGAGGGACATCATGAGAATTTTAAAACTTACAGAGGATACCAGAAAAGATATTCTGCAGAATCTCTTAAAAAGAAGCCCGAATAATTACGGTGAGTTTGAAGGCCGTGTAAACGCCATTATTGAAGAAGTGCGAAATAACCGCGATCAGGCAGTTTTTAATTATACCAAGCAGTTTGACGGCGCGGACATCAATGCCGGCAATATTCTTGTAACAGAAGAAGAGATTGCCGAGGCCTATGAACAGGTTGACACGACATTGCTTGCAGTGATCCGCAAGTCTCTTGTAAATATCAAAAAATATCATGAAAAACAGGTACAGAATTCCTGGTTTACGACAGAGGACGGTATCATTCTTGGACAGAAAGTTACCGCACTTGCGACGGTTGGTGTCTATGTTCCGGGCGGAAAGGCCGTGTATCCTTCTTCCGTACTGATGAATGTTCTTCCGGCAAAAGTTGCGGGAGTAGACCGTATTGTAATGTGTACGCCACCAGGCAAAGATGGAAAAGTATATCCTTCTACTCTGGTTGCAGCCAAAGAAGCCGGAGTTGATGAGATCTATAAAGTCGGTGGAGCACAGGCAATTGCTGCCATGGCATTTGGAACCGAAAGTGTGCCAAAGGTTGACAAGATTGTCGGACCGGGAAATATTTATGTCGCACTTGCCAAAAAAGCAGTGTTTGGTTATGTCAGCATTGATTCCATTGCAGGACCGAGTGAGATTTTAGTGCTTGCGGATGAGACTGCAAATCCACGCTATGTTGCAGCGGATCTGTTATCCCAGGCAGAACATGATGAGATGGCATCTGCAATTCTGATCACCACAAGCCAGAAACTTGCAGAAGAAGTATCTGCAGAGATTGATCAGTTTGTCGCAGAACTTTCCAGAAAAGAGATCATCCAGAAGTCCCTGGACAATTACGGATATATTCTTGTGGCAGATAATATGGAAGAAGCAATTGATACCGTAAATGCGATTGCATCCGAACATATGGAAATCGTCACAGCAGATCCGTTCCACGTAATGACAAAGATCCGCAATGCCGGTGCTATCTTTATCGGAGAGTATTCCTCCGAGCCGCTTGGCGATTACTTTGCCGGACCAAACCATGTTCTTCCGACAAACGGAACGGCCAAGTTCTTTTCCGCACTTTCCGTGGATGATTTTATTAAAAAGTCCAGCATTATTTCTTACTCACGGGACGCGCTTGAAAAAGTACATAAAGATATTGAGCAGTTTGCAGAATGTGAGAAACTGACCGCACATGCAAACTCCATCCGCGTTCGGTTTGAGTAGTATATGGGAAAGAAAGTCTAAAAGGAGCAGATTATGGAAAAAAGACAGATCAGCACAACACGCAAAACAAAAGAGACGGACATTCAGGTGACTTTAAATCTGGATGGAAGCGGTATTTCCCATATTGAGACAGGCATTGGATTTTTTGATCATATGCTGGAGGGATTTTCCAAGCACGGTTTCTTCGATCTGCATATGGAATGTGATGGAGATCTTCAGGTCGACAGCCATCATACGATCGAAGACTGCGGAATCGTACTTGGAGATGCGATCAAAAAGGCATTGGGGGACAAAAGCGGAATCAAACGATTTGGAAGCTGTATCCTTCCGATGGATGAGACACTTGTTTTGTGTGCGGTAGATCTATCCGGACGTCCATATCTTGTATTTGACGGCGAATTTACTACGGAGCGTCTGGGAACACTTGATACCGAAATGATCCGTGAATTTTTCTATGCGGTCTCCTACAGTGCGGGCATGAATCTGCACATTAAGGTGTTAAGCCCCGGAAATAATCATCATATGGCAGAAGCGATGTTTAAGGCATTTGCCAGAGCTTTGGATGAAGCGGTTTCCCATGATCCGAGAGTAAAAGGAATTCTGTCAACGAAAGGAAGTTTGTAATACATGAAACAAAAAAACATTGTCGCGACGCTTTATTTAAAAGATGGTCATGCAGTAAGATCCATGACCGATTTTACGCCGGTAGATGCGAATGTTTATCGACTGTGCCAGTTATACAACGACAGTGGAGTTGACAAGATCATTATTTTTGACCTGTCTACCAGCGATGATGAGCATGAAAAGAATGTCAATACGATTCGAAACATCAATCGCAACATTGATATTAAAGTATGCGCAGGAGGAAACATTAACCGTCTGGAAGACATCAAAAAACTTTTGTTTGCGGGATGCCTGCAGGTGATTTTAAATGCTTCTAAGCCTTCGAGCATCGGACTGGCGGAGGAAGCCAGTGCACGTTTTGGCAAAGACCGGATTCTGCTCTCTATCAACAATGTGGATTTTATTTTTAAGAATCAGGATTCGATTGAAAATACATTCCATGAAGCACTGGTGTTAAATCCGGAAATTCTGGATGCACTGGAAAATCTGACCAACATTCCGTATGTGGTGGAACTTCCAGATTATAATTTTGACGAGATCGTAAGGCTGCTAAAGCGGGAAAAAATCCGAGGAATTGCGGGTCCGTTCATCAATGATACTTCAACGGATATTATGAAGTTAAAGTCTTCTCTGCTTCAGGAAGGCATCAATATGTATAATTTTGCACCGGATCTGTCCTGGGAGGATCTGAAACTGAATTCGGACGGAATGGTTCCGGTCATTGTGCAGGATTACCGTACAGATGAGGTGTTAATGCTTGCCTACATGAACGAGGAAGCTTTTTATACCACAATCAATATCGGTAAGATGACCTATTTCAGCCGGAGCCGTCAGGAACTCTGGACGAAAGGCATGACCTCCGGCCACATCCAGTATGTGAAGTCTTTGACGGCAGACTGCGATTATGACACAATCCTCGCGAAGGTATCCCAGGTGGGAGCAGCGTGCCATACCGGCAATCCGACCTGCTTTTTCAACGAGATTGTCAAGAAGGAATATGTGGAGAAGAATCCGCTTAAGGTACTCGAGGATGTCTATGAGATTATTCTCGACCGCAAGGCACACCCGAAGGAGGGATCTTACACGAATTACCTGTTTGACAAGGGAATCGATAAGATCTTAAAGAAAGTCGGCGAGGAGGCGACCGAGATTGTGATTGCGGCAAAGAATCCGGATCCGGAAGAGGTAAAATACGAGATCTCGGATTTCCTGTATCACATGATGGTGCTTATGGCAGAAAGAGGAGTCACATGGGAGGATATCACACAGGAACTTTCCCAGCGGTAAAGCCGCCGCGAAAGGTTTATATGGATGTTCTGCGCGTGATTGCGACGGTGTTTGTGATCTGTGTCCACACCGTCGCGCTCGCGAAGACGACAGCAGCGCCGGGGACGCTGCTTTTTCGCGTATTGGAAGTCTTTAATTATACGTTTTTGTCCTGCAACCTGTTCTTTGTCATGATCAG
>ERZ791612.467-NODE-467-length-22555-cov-5.910844_pt1 | contig 22555 bp, 33 predicted proteins | sample MGYA00509963_ERZ791612 | MGnify/ENA primary metagenome ERZ791612 (study PRJEB30046, sample SAMN00791906) | human gut metagenome | study: EMG produced TPA metagenomics assembly of the A metagenome-wide association study of gut microbiota in type 2... | reverse complement strand
TTAACTTGTTTTCTCCGATACGGAAATACTTTGACGCTTCTTCAATGGTAAGGGTATATTTTTCCCATACGGGAATATCCTGTGCATTACTCATAAAACACCCCCTCACTTTCGATTACATCTGCTATATCCGTACACATCTGTTCTACAAGCATTTCCTGTTTTTCGGAAAGGTGGGTACATTCATCAATCATTTTCATGTAGTTTGAGCCTGTCAGCCTGTCGATTTCCTCTATCATCACGATTGACGGCATGACCTGTCTTTCCAGCCATTGCAGAGTGCGTTCCATATTGACAGGTACGGGGTTCATTTCAAAAGGTAAACTGTCATGGGAAATGAATATCTCCCACAGCGGATAATCGGGAAATTGCACAAAATCAGTAATAAGGTAAAACACCAACCCATGAGGGTTATATGTCAATAACAATTCCTCAACTGCCTGTACTGCCTTTTTATCACGCAGACGAATTTCAAAACGGTTGATAATATCCGTATGTTTCTTTTTGGTTGCCTGTTCCTTTTGTTTTTCATACAGGCAGAAATATTTTGTGCTTGCCTTTGAGCCGATATAAAGGGTACTTGCTAAATTACGGTTTTTCCCGCTTAGTTTACCGCCCTGCACATTTTCATAGTTTTTACAGCGACAATCCGCACCGCCATTTTTATATTTTTCAGACAAAACGGGAATATCCAACAGACCGCACATATCATTGATTGCCAAGTCAAAACGTCGGATAACACCGCCACAGTCAAGACAGCGGTTTAAAAATGAATACCAATCCCTGTTCTGTGCCTGTAAGACATATTCCATGTTGCGTGAGCCTGCTCCTTTTAATTCCAAGAATACGCCCATGTGTTCATCATCAGAAGCCATAACCTTGATTTCCCCGTAGGCGTAATGCTCTTTATAGCCATAATATCCATAGTCATAATGGATAAAATAATCTGCTTTCATGCCAAGCACCTTTCGGACAATTTCCAATGCGTCAGTCGTTGGAAAACGGACAGACAGATAATCAACGAGCAGATAAAAAGGCTTATCACAGACATAGTAATTCAGACAACGCAGGATAATATTTTGTGTTTCCTTGCTGGCGTTGGCTTTTCCGTTCTCAAAGCGGTTGATACTATATCTTGATACATGGGTAAGACTTGCAAGTTCTCCTTGTGAAAGACCGCTTGCAAGACGTTTGTTCTTCATTTCAAGTGCAAATTCTAAATTGTTCATTGTATTCCTCCAATCCCACAATAGCCTTGAAATACCTGTAAACCACCATTCAAAAGAATGTGAAGTTACTATCTTCTTAAAACTCCTCATTACTCCTTACAGCTTTGGGGTTGTATGGTTTTTGACTTGTCTTTTGTGAAATAGTGCCCCCCTGTTAGATAACGGGGGCACAGTCAAGGCTCGCAGGCTCGCCAGCCGACAAAGCATTTCTTCCCCTTGACACAAGGTGTCATGGCGGTAAGCCTGAGAGGCTTCCGCCACCGTGTCAGAAATACTTTGTCAGCAAGTCCTGTTTTGCCTTTTCTAACAAGTTCCATTTCAACCAATATTCATATCTACGGGTTTAATCAGATGGGTATTTCTTTTTGAATGTTTTTGTATTTCATGCTATTGTGCTTATTCACTCACAATAGCATAGTAATTCTTATATGCTTATTTGTCAATATCTTTTTTTGTCTTTACAAATCATATTAAGCATGATAGACTTATAACAGTGAAGATATAACGAGATATGGAGGGTTGTGCAATGAAAATAAGCCATTTAGGAAATAATATACAGACCATAAGAAAATTTAGGGGAATGAAACAACAGGAACTTGCGGACAAAATCGGTATCAATATGCAGAGCCTTTCCAAGATTGAAAGAGGGTTGAACTATCCTGCTTATGAAACGCTGGAAAAGATAATGGAAGTGCTGGACGTAACGCCGAATGAATTATTATCGGGAGAATGGAAGTATGTTAATCAAGCCGAAAAGGAAGTCTGCCAGTTTTTAAGAATTGAAGAACGATTAAATGCAGAACTAAAACATGGACATTATGACAACTTCTTTGACAGCGAGGAAGAATGGCTGGAATATGAGTTGGAAAAGTTACGGGAATATATTACCGACTACATCAACGGGAAAAGTATTGTAGCGTCCGACCTTTATCCAATCAAAGAATTTATCCAGCATTTGAAATTTCAAAAACTGTTAGACCGCTATGATGATTTATACAGCATGGATATGTTCGGGGAAAGCATAGAGGGACATAAATATAGGACACCTTATCAAGTCGTAAAAATGATAAACCCAAATGCAAAAGAAGATATGGAATTATTACGGGAAGTATTGAAAAATAACCATTTTGATGATGAGGACGAATAACTTTTTTCCTCTTTGTAGAAGATACAGCAAACAAAAAGCCCAGTAAAGAGTGCAAAGCACCACCAATGGTGGCAAGGCTCTTGACAGGGCTTTTTCTTTTCTGTGGAGGGTAATCAAGAGGAAGAAAAGATAAAATTTGATTTGTGGTAAATCGGATAATATCAATGAAATTGTCACGGTACAAGTTTGGGCTATATAAGGAATAGTAACTGGAAGATTGTAGGGTAATCAAAAAGGCGTGTATTTTAAATCAGAGATACACGTCTTTGAAATGAATGAAATTCAATGAATTTTATTCATTGACAATCGTTCATTCACGAGATATAATTTTAGTGAAAGGAGTTGATTACATGAATATTACGAAACAAAAATCACAAAAGACTTTTGATAAGCAAGCTGCCGATTATGATACAAATATTCAGGGAGAACATGCTCGAAAACTCTATAAGCCGATTATAGAAAATTTAAAAAATAAGAATATACATTCTATATTAGATTTAGGTTGTGGAACGGGTGCGTTACTTAAAGAAATAAAAGAATTAAATATAGCAGAACAACTATTTGGAATAGATATATCTCCCAATATGCTTGAAATTGCAGAAAATAAACTAGGAAATGATGCAACACTTATCTTAGGCGATTCTGAGAGATTACCTTTTGAAGATAGTTCTTTTGACGCCATTGTATGTAATGACTCATTTCATCATTATCCACAACCAGATATTGTAGAGAAAGAAGTGTCTAGGTGTTTAAAGCAAAATGGAGTATTCATTATCGGTGATTGTTGGCAACCAATCGGAGCAAGACAGATAATGAATTACTATATGAAACACAGCAATAGTGGAGATGTAAAGATTTATTCAAAAAAGGAAATGTTGTTATTATTATCAAAAGACTTCCACGAAATTGAATGGAAATCTTTTGGCACAAGATCTTGTTTAATTATAGCATACAATAATTAAACCGCAAGAAAGGAAAGAAAACAATGCGTATTTCAAAAGAACCAGAGGAACGTAAACAAGAAATTTTAGAAACAGCCATTAAATTATTTAGTGTAAATGGGTTTGAAAAAACTTCAATATCAGACATAGCAAAAGAAATTGGAATAGCACAAGGATTATGTTATAGATATTTCCCATCAAAAGATGTACTTTTTCAGTCTGCTATCAATGAATATTCAAATATTTTAGTCGCCAATATGACAAAAAATATAAATATAAAAAAGGATAGTTTAAAAGATATTTTGCGGAAGATGATACTTTTTGCAGAACAAGAAGATGATACATATTATCCAGTTTTTCATAATAACCAAAATAAAAATTTCCATAATTTATTAACATTGAATGTATGTGAAAAACTTTTTCCTATTGTATCTGAAATTATTGAAAGAGCAAATTACACAAATGAAATACAAGTCAATGATGTTGAAATGTATGCCAGTTTTTGTATATATGGACAACTAGGAATTATTTTAAATACCGATATATCAATTAAAGAAAAGAGTTCACGGATAAAGGCATTTTTTAGGGACTTGTTTAGGCTTTAAATCTTCCCCTGCCAAAAGGCAGGGAATATTTAAATAAATTAAATGAATAATTTTCATTCAATAGGAGGAATTAAAATGAACAAAAATATTGATTTTGTAAACGGAAACACAAAAAAATGTTTACTTGAAATGACTGTTCCTATGATAATAGCTATGTTTTTAAATATGGCATATAATCTCGTAGACAGTCTTTGGATTGGAAATTTGTTAGGTGAGCAGGCATACGCAGCGTTAACAAACTCGACACCTATTATTTTAATCTTAACTTCAATTGGTATGGGAGCGACAAACGGGTTAGCCATTCTATTGTCACAGGTAATTGGTGCGAAAAATGAGCAAAAGAAAAAGAATATTATAGTTACTTCTTTTTTTGTATCTATAATTCTTTCAGTGTTTATGACAATTGTGTTGGAGATTTTTTTAGAGCCTATTTTGATAGTTTTAAATACACCGACTGAAATTTTTGATATGGCAAAAAATTACTTATCTATATATGCTTTGGGATATGTAGCAGTTTATTTGTATTTATACTTTACAGCCATTTTAAGAAGTTTTGGCAATACTATGTTTCAAGCAGTTGCAATGCTTGTGTCTACTTTATTGAATGCTATTTTAGATCCTATTTTCATTAACATAATTGGATTTCACGGAGCGGCAATCGCAACCTTAATATCACAGATTATTTGTTTGGCGTTTATGTGCATTTATATTTATCGCAAAAAATTATTTAACCTTTCACTATCTGATTTTGATACAAAAGAGATTATGCCGTTTGTAAAAAATGCTGTGCCGTCTGTCATTCAACAAAGTATTCCTGCTATTAGTACAACATTTTTAACTGCTATTGTTAGTACTTATAGTATTTCTGCTATTGCTGGCTACGGAGTTGCTGGAAAATTAGAAATGATATTATTTTATCCTGCTATGGCTCTTAATATGGTGTTGACTTCAATCGTAGGGCAATGTATTGGAGCACAACGTATCGACAGAGCAAAGAATTATCTGAAATTGGCGTTAAAATATGGTATTGTTGTTTCAAGTGTATTATCAGCAGTTGTTATTTTCTTCTCTAAACAGTTGGCAAAATTGTTTGTTTCCAACGTAACTGTAACAAATGTTGTCAGCCATTATTTTTTAATTGTTAGTATCGGTTATGTTCTTTACACTATTACTAGTTGCTACTTAGGTACTTTAAATGGTATAGGAAAACCAACAAAAAGTATGATACTAATGATATTCTACTATATTATTATTCGTATTCCTTTTGCCTATCTATTATCTTGGCTGGCAGAAAATTTAAATGGTGTTTGGATAGCGATTTTAATCAGTCACATAGTCGCCTGCATTATAACTATTTTAACAAGTAATCAAATTATTAAGCGGTTATATGGAAAACTTTATGATAGGACTAAAAAAGCAAGATATAAAAGCATTGAAAGTAACTGCTGTGGAAAGTTTTAGGAATAATCTTATACGATTATGCACTACCTAACAGCATTTTATCAACAACTAAATATTTTACAATATTAAAAGTTCGTACAGACGGTATATTTTGTACGGACTTTTTTCTTGTTCTTCTTTCTGTATTTTCCAAAGATATAGACGGTATCTCCGTTTATATATTTCAGCGTATGCGGAAAGGAGGTGAGATTATGAACCCAACTTCTTTCGAGCATATCGTTAGAATACAGTTTAATGCTTTGATGATGACTGTTATTAAATGCACAGTAAAAAACAGAAACAGACAGTTTGCAAGACGTTCTAAGCGTGAAGTTTTATTCTGTGAATTATCAGATACGAAAAATGTTGAATGTGTAACTAAGGATAACTATTCTTGTGATTACATTTCGTTTGAAGTCTTGAATTTTACAATTCAAATATCAAATGAGAAACTTGCTGTTGCTTTATATAAGTTATCGAATAAAGAGCGTGATGTAATTCTATTACGCTATTTTCAAAGTATGAGCGACCAAGAAATAGCCGAATTATATCATGTATCACGTTCTGCTATTTATCGCAGAAGAAGTAACGGATTGAAGAAACTAAAAACAGTATTGAAAGAAAGGAATTGAACCAATGAAAAAAGAATATGGCTACCCTACATTAAAAGTAATATGTCAAGCGTCTGCTGGAAATGAAACTGCCATAAGAGAGATTTTGAAGTTTTATGACGCTTATATCTGTAAATTATGCTTGCGTCCGTTTTACCACTCTGAAAGTGGTAAAATCATTATGCAGGTTGATGAAGAATTAAAAGGTCAAATCCATACAGAAATGATGAAAGCAATCTTGAAATTTGAAATCAGAGTAAAATAATCATACTACATGAATGAAAAACGGGAGATACACAGATATTTGTGCTATCTCCCATGTTGTTTTTGTGTCATATCAAGGCTCATTCAATCGTGGTAAATTCGTGGTAAAATGAATAGTTTTCTATACTTCAAAATGTTTGAAAGTATAGTGTTTATGCGGATAATCAAAAATCAGATATAAAATTTAGCTAAAAATGATCGTCCTTTTTCATTGTAAAACCGAAGATCTACTCTATCTTTTAATTTATTTTTAATAAGATAAAGTGCTGATGGCTGAGTAATTCCCAGATAGTTACCAGTCAGTATTCGAATTTTCGCCCCACGTTTTAACGCATTTTCAAGCTCTGCTATAAGCATTTTTACGCCTGACTCCATCAAAAACGAAACTATAATATCCACACTGTCAGCCCTTTTCAAACTACTGATCAGTTGATAATATAAATACATCTTTTTGTCACTACCACCAGTCATAACATCTGTAGAATACGAATATTCCAGATTTTCTAATTCATTTGCGAAATTAAGCCCAGCCAATTTGCTCCCCTCCCATTTAGCCTATTGCCATTTTTTCCACACCTCAGGCTGATATCCCAAAGTTGACTGTTTTCCATTTCTGACAACCGGCGTCTTAATCACAAAAGGATTTTCCAAAATTTTCTTCAACTTGTCTTCATCTGCAATATATCTGATCAGTGCAAGTGTATCCTGATCCTTTCCATCCCAGTTGATCATATTTTCTATTCCACCATTCACTTGCGCAACTGACATGAATTCGCCTTTACTCATGCCTTTTTCTTTCATATCTACAAACTGATACTTAATTCCACGTTCTTTGAAAAAGCGCTCGGCTTTCTTTGTCTCATTGCACTTCTTCGTGCCAAATATTTGTATGTTCATCATATAATACATCTCCTAATTCACTGGCGTTCCAACCTCAATAAGATTCCCATCTAGATCGTAAAATCTGACCACCTTCTGTCCCCAGCTATGTATCAGTAATTTGTTAACAAATTCAATCTCAAAATCTGATTTTTCCAGCCGTCTCACAAAAGCTTCTACATCAGGCTCTTCGAAATATAATTCTGACATATTATTCTTGGGAATCAGCTCTTTTTCCAAAAATTTCTTCCATATCTTTGCATCCTGCAGCACCAGTCCCTTTGACAGAATTACATTTCCATCTTGATTTAAGATTACTTGCAGACCAAATATTTCTTTATAAAACCTGATTGCTTTGTCCATATCATTAACAGCAATCAAAACATTTTTAAGTCTCATAGTTTCACCTGCCACTTTTCTTAGGTTAATTGAATATTCTTAATGATTTGCTTTTATTTGCCTTTCCAAATAAACCACTGATGCACAAAATGAATTCATCCTTCAAAGGAACATCCGGTATTTATTGCTCAACATGTAACGGCAGCCTGCCATATTTTTCTACATCTGCATCTTCAACATCTATTATGATATCTTCTTTTTTATCATAATCCGGATTACTTAAGTATGTATCTTCAAGGACATTTTTAAGTTTTGTACAGCATGGCTTAAAGGTTGCATATGTTAAACCTCCTCCAATCATGCCTCCGACCACAGGAATCGCTTTTTTGAAGAACCCTGCAAATATTTCTTTGGTCATTCTAACACTAAACCACTTGCTTATGCTCTTTACAATCGGATATATGGTTCCTTTAGTTAATGCTTTTTTTACCAGCTGCTTTTCAACACCAGATCCTAATGCTCTTGCCATTGCCAGCAATGCATTCTTCGCATTTGCAACTCCAAACATGACGCCCATACACAATATAATCTGGTTCATTGTTTCCGTGTCGAATGCTTGCTCATTTTCCTTATATTCTATCTGCGGAAATCCATACAGATACAACAGTTTTTGTGCCACTCTTAATAAACATCCATAATATTGGGCTATATCTGTCGGAATAGTTGCAGCCATTGCTGCTCCACCAGGTGCACCTAATGCTGCTGATATACCTGAAACTTTTAACCGTTCATTCTGTATTATGGAATCGGCAATCTTATCAATATCCTTCTGCTTGATACAAGCGATCATAGGCGTCTGGTCTACTGCTTTTTCAATAACTTCCTCTGGATATTTATTTTTCAGTTCTTTTCTAAGAAAGTTGTCACGTTTGATACTTACACTCGGAACCTTAAACGCCATCAGTATAACATCTTCGATATCAATTTGCCCGTCACCATTTACATCAACAGCGCTAAATACTGCTTCCTTTGATTTTTCCAGAGATTCTGACGATTTCTTTACAACCAGGTTTGCTTTGGAGCCTATTGATTTTGCCATTCCTTTTACAGACTCACCCATATTCTTTTTTTCTTTGATTTCGCTCTCTTTAACATCATTGTTTTTCATTGAATCTGTCATATCAAATTCCTCCTCGAATAGTATTCATTACACAAAATGTAAATTTCGCGAATTTAGTAATATGATTTTTTAGTTTATCCTTAAATAGTTTTCCCATGAGAAGCCCCTTCGCTCTTTTATTAAAATAATGTTGGATCTGCACCATACCATGTCTGCACATCATTTTCTGCTGTTACATTATCAATCCACGCAATTCCAAATACGAACTTTGTTGTCTTAGTATCTCTCATAATTTGATATAAAACGCCATCTTCCATATAGTCATTATCATAATCATAAGTATTGGTTGCTCGTGTTCCGTCAGAATAATATCCTGCTTCTCCTTCCATACCTATCGACAATTTTGTATTTTCTCTATAGAATGATTTTAATTCTAAACATTCTCCTGGTTCAATTTCATCTCTACTCGATGCATGGTATTTCTTTATCTTGCAAGAAATTGTGTGCTGCTTGCCATCTGGCTCATATGATATTTCAATGCAAAATCTTCCTCTGACATCAGGACATAATCTCTCTGATGCTCCAATATTCTTTACTGCATACTCCACCTTTTCATTATCTATATATATTTCAATATCTCCTAATGGTGTGGTCAACACAAGAGCTCCCCCATCCTTTTTATTATACCACCTTACATATTGTTACACGTCAAAAACGGACGTAATAATACGCCCCATCGTCCTCATTTTATCTTCTCTTACCTTCAGTATTTCCTTAGCTGTTTCCACTCTTCGCATTCTCCATACTTTTTTCCTTGTCAATATGCATATTCATTGCCAGATTACCCAGTCTACTAATAGATGCGGCCAGATGAATGTAATTTGTAGGTTTGTAGGTTTTATATCTCGTTGAAATCGCTACCTGCGTTTCTCTTGTTCCTCTGCACTTTTTATTTCATTAACAGTTAATATCTTAATAACATATCCATCCTTACAAAAAGAATTTTCATCATTTGCTCCGTCTACCTCAACAGCAAACACAGTACCATTCCCCAACTTTTCTTTTAATGTGCAGATACCATACTTTCCTTCTATTTCTATCGCCTGCTTTAGGCATGTCCTTATTAGAAATGTCCATTCTCAGCTCTGCTCATTTTCTCTTCAACTTCGGTCATGTAACGCCTATCCATACCATAGAAGACTTCGACAGTTTTTGGATATTTCAATTTAAAAAAATTGTTCTCCTGCTGCCAATACAATTTCAGTTCCACCTGCAGAGGCTAATTCCCCAATCAAAACTTCTATCATATTTCACGAGTTTCTTGATTTAATTAAACATTATTGAGAAGCAGTCTAGCCTTTTGCTCATCATTTTTTTCAACAGATAGCCGATAGTTTGTTTTTACAGTTCCATCACGAGATAATAAATAATTATCTCCACGAATATTGTTAAGGGCAAGCCTTAATTGATTGTTCACACTGGTGTCTTTATACTGGATGCTATTACTAGCAAGAATTTCTTTTGCAGCAAAGAATTTTTCTAAATTTAAGGTATTATATATTTCAACATATTTTCTGAACAATAATACATTTCCTCCTTTTGCAAGTATATCTCTTTGCAATAAATGGTGCTTCTTTTAAATCAATCTTCCCCCAGTTCATCCATTGCGTCATCTACACCATCCGCGTAGTCACTGTCTCGATCATATCTATCATAATCATAATCCCCATCCATATAAACATCGTCATATCCATCATCATAGGAATCATAAGAATTATATGTTGGTTTATTCGCTGATTTTGGTTTACTACTGTAGCTGCCACTGCTTAAACTGCCGGATGTCTCCCGATAGGAGTTTCCAGATGATTTGCTTCTATAGGAAGATCCGCTAATGTCGATAAGATTATGTTCTGTATTGCTCAACTGATCTGGCAATTTCCTTCCGCATTTGTTCTACTACATCATCCGGGCCTACAATCTGAATATCCGATCCCAGTGAGAACACCCAACCCAGAAACTGTCTGCTGACACGTACATCCACGTTGACATTAAAATGCTCTTCATCTGCCGGGATCATCATCACATCTTTCCCAAACCGATCAATGATCACTCCTGCCAGCTTATTATGCACTGATAGTTTTACGGTCTGCTCTTTTCCTCCAAACATTCCAAAACTCTTCTTTGCATAATCCGCCATATCCAGCTTTTTAAAGTGTTCTTTTCCTTCTCTTGATTCATCTGATATCTTGATATGTAACATCTTGTCTACACGGTAATGTTTAATCATTCCGGCATCTGTATCATATCCTACCAGGTAATAATTTTCATCATCCCAGGATAATCCCCAGGGACTGATGTGATACCATGCTCCATTATGCCTAAGTTCCATTTCTTTTTTGGCATTCCACTGAAAATACTGAAATTTAATCTTCTTATTTTCTGAAATTGCATTATGGATCGCATCAACCGTATAGTAGATGCTTTCATTCATCGTCTTAATTCTTCCTGATACATAAACCTGCCGCTGTAGCTTCTGCGCATCATACTTGCTGGCCAGTGTTTCCAGTTTTTTAATCAATGCATATGATTTCTTTTCCGTAATAAATTTGGAAGACTGGATCGCATCCACCAAAAGCTTCAGCTCTGGCAATTCAAAAGACCGATTGGTAACATGATAATGATACCGATTTCCGATGGGTTCTCCTTCTACTTCAATACCAAAGACGCTTAAATCCCGCAAATCATTATAGATGCTTTTCCGGTCTGCTGTCACATCGTATTCTGACAGTGCTGCCATAATTTCCGGCATAGAGATATAATGCTCCTCATCAGTCCGTTCCAGCATGATCTGAGCCAACCGGTAAAGTTTAAATTTCTGATTACTTCCTTTTGGCATACTTTCCATCCCCCCTTCGCATGATAAATTAAGTATACCATACTCAGAAAACATGTGGGGCATCTTTTAACTTCTCTATACTTTTCCCTTTATTCTTATACCATTTAGGTACGCTTTCGTATCTTCCAGTTCACTTATGAGACTCTTTTTACAAACCTTACATATGATTCCTGCAGGTGTAACTAATACTATTTTTGCATAAGCAATGTCTCCGATTTTATCGTATAATCGCCCGGCGCTCATAGATTCTCCTATCACTGTATGAAAACTGTTCGCCGCATACCCGATTTTTAATCTGATACGCTTTTCATATTTTTATGTTTTGTTCCCGAAGCAGGTCTTTTTCACATTCCTATATTTGCTATTAACCAAGCGCCAATTTACAAATAGATGGATCTTGTGCTTCAATACTTTTAAATAAATTTTCCAGTCGGATCTGGGACTGTTTTCTTTCTAAGCGTTTGAATTTTCCTTCTGCCTGTCTATAATATTTTCTTTGTTTTGCAGTAGACTTGGGAAGCTTTCGATAATCCTCCATAATCGCAATTTTTGCTTTATCGTGTGCAGCTATATAATTGATCAGCTTATGTAATGACAATGTAGGTTTTACATCTCTCTGGCGATGATAATCTCCCCGCATTGCCTGATCAAATGGCATTTGATTATTATAGGTATTTTTATGATAAAGAAGGTATTGGTCAATCTCTTTCTTCAAAAAGATCTTCCAACAGCCTATAGTGGTCCGCACATATAAGGTATCTGTTTTCTTCACGTAATTGATTGAAAGTTTGTATTCTTTTTCCCAAGTCTCAATCATTTCTTTCGTTCGAACTTCGCCACGCAAACCACCACAATACTTACAGCGGCAAAACCGCTTGCTAATTGCCAGTTTTTCAGAAATCATCATTCTGTTTCCTGGCTTCATTTTCTCTACATAAACACAATTCGGCCTGTGATACACTTTTCTTCTTTTTGATGGCATCATGCTTACAACTACGTCCATTTCCTGTTTCCTCCTTTATTTTGATATAGATAGAATGCAGGATAAGGTGTTCTATAAAAATACCATCCCAGCACTCTTTATTAAGAATCAATACGAATGAATCTTTGCAAATAACTGTTCCATCCTGTTCTTTTTCACCATTCTTTTTGTGGCACCTGCATCATGATATTTTATGTATGACGCCACATCAAAAAAATTCTTGGATATTAATTTCTGCTGATGGTATCCTTCCAAACATTTCTTTTTTTGCATTTTCATATATAGCGATCTGCTTACAGTAAAACTTTCATGATAAAGTTTGTATACTTTTCCCTCACGAAAATAAACGATCCAGCTCGAAATTGCTGTTTTAATAAACACCATTTCATTGCTAATATTGTAAGAAAAACCAAAATATCTACAGATCTCTTCTATTGCATCTTCTGACAAAAGAAGATTTCGTAACCTTTCCTCTCTTTGGCTTCTTGCTGTCTTAATTATTTTCTGGTCCCATTTCAGCTGATTCCAAATCAGCATATGCTTACATACTCTGCATGCAGTATACCCCAAAAACACAGCACTTTGTGACTCCAACACAGTATTTTCTATCTTTAAAGCTTTCGCATATCGACATCCGCAGGCGTGCAATTTATAAGTTATTGTATTCGCAATACAATAATCATCTGCTGTCAAAAAACGATATTGTTTATAACATGTACAATACAGCTGATACAAATAGTTTACATCATGCTTTGCATTGTTTAAATAAGCAGAATCATACTCTATTTTTGAATATTCTAACGCGCTTTTAAATCCTATTTTTCTCACTTCATTGTCAGCCGTACTTCCAAGTACTTCCTGTAAAAAAATAGCCTTGTGCTTCCTGATCCGGATTTTGCACTGTATCATATCACGCTTCCACAAATTATACGTATCTCTGTTCCAAACAATAATGTACCTATATTCAGGGAACGTCTGATCAAAAATATGATACACCTCTTCCTTTGACTTTCCCATCATTACATTTGTTTCCGTTGTATGACAAAGCCGCAGATTTACTGGATTTGCACTTTTGATATTACTTAACCGGATTCCCCTTGAAAAAATCTTGATTTTCTGCATATTTCTGTCTGCTGCAATAACACCAATCTGAAACGGTTCTCTATGCTCCAGATCTTCCGTTCCAGGTTCCTGGTTCCATTTGATATTGATAAATAAGTATGAAAGCATCTCTTTCTTTTGCACATTATCATCCATCAAGTTCTTCTCCTTTGTCGTTGGCTCCTCAAACAATCCAGACAATTCCAACTCTGTCTTTGTTGCAGAAATATCATCTTCTTTAAAAACACATTTTTTCTTCGATGGCTACAATGTATTGCAATAGGTGGGGCATAAAAACACCGTCAAAGGATATTGCACTTTACATGGCATTTAAATAAAAAGCAGCTAACCTATTTTTTCATAGACTAACTGCTCGTATTAAGTTCCATATTCAGTTTTATTCTATAAATCCGACAGTAAAATTCGGTCATATGCGCCATTTTTCTTATCTTCCGGGTGTGGTTCCAGTCCGATAATCGTAATATCTTTCTGGTCTGGTCCATAAACCCAGTACATTCTCATTGCGCCACTGGTTTTATTTTCCAGGTAAGACTGCCACTCTTTCATTCCATAACGTTTGGATAATGGCTCTATCTCATGGGTTTGAAGACTTGGATACCCCGGATCTGCCGATAACAGCTTTAAAGCCTTTCCCCATTTTTTATACAACTGTTCTTCCTTCTTTTTTATATTCCCAGAACGATATTTCTCCTGCAGATCTAACCAAAGTTCCTGCATTTCAGGAATTCCCATTCGTATATTAAAGTTCATTCTTTGTTCCTTTTAAAAATCTGATAGGTCAATAATTGGAGAAACTTCTCCTCTTTTAAAGTTACTTACTGCACGATCCATATCTGCCAGGGTTCTGGCTGAAATACTCTCTGGCACTGCCAGCTTTCGAGGTTCCAGAATAATGCAGCCATTTCCATATTCTTTTACATTATAATACTGATAAGCAGCTCCTCTAAGGGTAATCCTTTTTTTATTGTCCAGATGAGCAACATAATCTTTCATTGCTTCCATTATCAACACCTCCTACGCAAGTATTTGTGTGGGAAATCCCACCTTGTGCTATTATAATATGCCTTTCGATATTTTCTGTCAATCCAAATTTACTTATTCCTAATTCTTTTTCTACATCTTTACGTACACATCCCATGCACGGCATCTCCTTTTGGCTCCTGCTGTATACATCACTCTATATTTCATATACCAAATTCCCGTTTCATTTCTGCTTCAACTTCATCTGCTGAATACACTCTGCCAGCTTTAATATCTTCCATACCTTTTTCTATTTCTGCATCGAACTGTTTCTTTTTAAGAGAACCATACGCAACGGGTTCTTCATAAGCCGGAAGTTTCATTTCAAAAGGAATTCCTCTCTGGAGTACAATCTGTCTCAGAAACATTCCTACCGCATTGGACATTGGAATACCAAGTCGATCAAGCACCTGTTCTGCCTGTTCTTTCACTTCAGGCTCAACACGTGCAAATACATTTGCTGTTCTTGCCATAGATATAGCCTCCTTTTTTCTTCATTGTATTTCATTCGACTGCGAATTGCATGCAGTTCGTAATCTTTTTAAATCTCATTTTCAGCTTAAACGACTGCCTATATTTTTATAAACAGCCTCCACGTTAAATGTAAGCGTTCAAATTTCAGCCATAGTAAAAATTATCCAATTACTTTTCAGTAGCCGGAGCACTTTGACAATTCACGGCATTTAAATAAAAAGCAGGCAAACCAATCTCTCAGTTTGCCTGCTCTCTTACATTTTATGATCTGTTTTTTAGAAACTATACGATCACTCTTTATTCATCTACTCCAACCATAACAGAAGTAGCTTTGTGTATTTACCGTGTGCCAAAAGCAAATGACGCCGGTTACGACGCCATTTGCCTTTTATATACACTTTACACAAAATATTTAGGAATTAGTACAGCTTCGCACCCGCTGGAATATGGTTATCAACCATCAGAAGGTTCAGCTTCTCTTCTCCATTTTCCTCGCATACTGCGCTTAAGAGCATACCGCAGGATTCAATACCCATCATAGCTCTTGGAGGCAGGTTTGTGATGGCGATCAGTGTCTTGCCAACCAGTTCTTCTGGCTCATAGTAAGCATGGATGCCGCTTAAGATGGTGCGGTCTGTGCCGGTTCCATCATCCAGAGTGAACTGAAGAAGCTTCTTGGATTTCTTAACTGCTTCGCAGGCTTTTACCTTCACAGCACGGAAATCGGACTTGGAGAAGGTATCAAAATCAACCTGCTCTTCAAATAATGGCTCTACTTTTACCTTGGAGAAATCGATTTTCTCATTTGGTGTAAAGAATCCGTTGTTATCTCCTGCTGTCTGGCTGTCTGCTGCTTCAGCTGCCTGTGCTGCATTGTTTGCTTCGTTCTTTGCAGCGCCCTGTGTCTTCATGGTAGGGAAATTCTCCCGAATTTGTAAATAACTCTTTGTAACTGTTTATATCTGCACTGCTGTACATCCTGTTTCTGCCTCTGATTATACAAATACACCCAAATCATTATAAGTGGTCGCAACTCGGTCGCACATTGGTCGCAAGGTCGCGGCTTTATGCATTACCTGAGTGAGCCATCTTTTGACGATTAAAATATTCCTCAAAATTAATAAGTTCAGATTTTTTTAAATCCTTTGTAGCTTCAGCATAGATGTCCAAAGTGGTTTCTGCATCAGCATGTCCGAGAATCTCCTGCATAGCTTTGATATTTACTCCTGCTTCACACATCCTTGTTGTAAAAGTATGTCTTAAAGAATGTTTGCTAAACTTTGGAAGCAAAACAATATCATCATGACTATTCTCATCAAGAACTTCAAAATTACAATCTCGAATAATCCTTCCTAACGCCTTGTTTAAGGTTCCTTGATGCTGAACATTTCCAAAACGGTTAATAAAGATAAAATCCCTGTATCCATCTACAACAGCTTTACTCTTCAGATTACATTCTTCCTGATACTGCTTTTCCATAAGAAATGCTTCTTTCACTTTAGGAAGCATTGGTATAATTCTCTCACCCGCTTTAGTCTTTGGCGTATTAATTGCAAAGGCCTGTCCTTCTTCTGTTCTAGTGCAATAGTAAACCAACGTGTGGTTCACACTAATCACTTCTTCTTCCATGTCAATATCGCACCAACGAAGTCCACAAATCTCTCCTACTCGCATTCCTGTCCACATCATAATTACAAAGATAGGATACCACCTATGATACTGCCCCTGTTTACTCAAGAAGGATTCAAATAATTCCTGCTCTGAAATTGTCAATGCTCGTCTTTTTTCAGTTTCAAAATTACGAGCTTTCTTAAGTTCCTTCAACGCATTATCAGAAGGATTATATCTAAGATAATCATCCTCTACACCAAGTTCCAGAACCTGATGCAAAACAGTATGAATATTATCAATGGTATTAACTTTTACATGTCTTTCTTCGGCTAAATAATTATAAAATCCTCGGACATCACTACGCTTCAAATCTGTCAATTTGCTCTTGCCAAAATCTGGTTCAACAAACTGTATATACATATACTTGTAATTTGAAAATGTATTGTCTTTTAGACCTCTTTTTAACTGAATCCAACTATAATACAAATCATTGATGGTAAGAGTCTTCTTATCTCCCCTGACTCCATCCAGAACGTCACGAAGTACATCCAATTCCTTTGTCCTTAACTCTTCCAATGTGACTGCGCTTATGGAATGTCTATTGCCTCGTTTATCTCTCCACTTAAACTCGTATGTACCACTTGTTCTTTGGTATTCGCCCTCTTTCAACACTCTATTTTTATTATCTTTGCGTCTCTCTACTGCCATGTAATAATCTCCTCTCATAACAACAAAGAGAACACGCTCAAGCTCATTATAGCCTCAACATGTTCTCATTGTCCACCAGAATATTACTTCGTTTTTATTTTATATAGAGTATGCCTTTTCAATATACTCCTCAAATAACCTTCGCTTAATTAACCGCTTACTTCCAACCCATATTACATAGGGACAATTATCACCATTCGTCATTTCTCGAAGTTTATTCTGTCCAATTCCAAAATACTTGGCAGCCTCTTCTAATGTCAGATTTGCTTTTTCCCACACTGGAACTGACTTCATCATTATCATCTCCTTTTCACAAGAACGGAATATCATCCATGTCCTCTACTTTCATGAATTCATTTCTATCTTGATATTCTTGCACACTTTTATACTCTGTAACGCTGCCATTTTTATCATATACAATTACTTTATGAATTCGACGCAAAAATGCTTTCCATGATTCCATATCTTCACGCTGTATTTCATGGTATTGTTTCTCTAACGACCAATTTGATACTATATACACTTTATTATAACAAGCATATTTATTTGAAAACCTGCTAGGCAGCTCTAGCGGATAAATATCACAGTACAACAACATTTCCTTCAATTTAATGGAAGACCTAAATTCATCAAAACAAATAACCGGCTGGCAATTATATCCATCGAATGGATGTAAATAGTCCGTAACTCTATATACATTTGAATATCCATTTGACTCGTATACACCTCTAGTCTTTCCTGTTCCAGTAGCTCCATATATATATATTATTTCCATATCCAATCTAATGGTTTCTTTGAAGCGCTCTGTTAATATTGTTGTTCGAATTTTATCTAATTTATCTATCTGTAATATATAATCTTGATTGGTCGCTATTATCTCTGCATTAGTCATGTTATCGTTTATCATTTGATAAAGCACTGACATGTCGTTACGTTTTCCTTTAGAATCAGGTGGCTTTGTGCCATATTCTTCAAAAGTGCCTTCAATTTTTGTCTCTTGTTTACTTTCATCTAGCTCCCACTTACCACACTTACGAATATAATTTACATTTTCTGATACCGTACCCTTACATTTCTCAATATGTGCTTCTGGGAACTGCTTCTTTACTGTGCTAAATCTTACTCTCGATGAAAACACGACAAATACATGTGTGTGATAACATGACCCCATTTCATCAGCCATACAAAAATACTGTATTGTTTTAAAATTGCCTCCCAATATCTCTGCAATTTTATCATGCACATACCCTTTCTCTTTTGGCGAATTAATGGTTAATTGATACATATTTGATTGTGTGTCCATTCTATCCCTCTGTTTATTTTGTGCAGCGTTGTGAACGCCTGAAACACGTTGTATTTACTAGGTTTATAGATGTTTGTGCATGTCGGGGTAATACTAACCCCGACATGCATCACTGCTTGCGTCCCCTTCGGGTTCGCCAGCAGTGAGCACATTGTCAACTGAGTAACACCTGCTTTATATGTTTTTTCCAGTCCACCATATCTCTTATGCGTGGTATCTTTACCTCATATAATGGATATCCATCCGCTAAAAGACAACCTTCTCCTTGATGATACACTTTATCAGGAATATCTTCACCTGCAAATATCATTCCTTTCTGCTCACGCGACATTCTTCCCATTCCTAATATCACCATGAACGAATCTCTTGAACCATTTGCAAATAATGATGCATCAGCTCGTTGTGTAACTATCCATACTCCCACCTTAATGCCTCTTCCTAGCATAAGCATTTCGGCAATAGCATTTGTTATTTCAGTAGCTTTCTTAGTCTTATCTCTCTTATCATTTCCACCGTAATAAAGTATACTGCTAGGGTATTCATCATAGATTAGGAGCATCCTTTTACCTGTATCTCTTTTCTTTCTTCTTTTGCTGAATTTATCATAATACTCCATTACACCGTCATAGCATTCATCCCCTTTGAAATAATGCTCGCAACCAGTCAAAAATTCAAAATCATCAGAGTATTTGAAATCCAGCACATACAATTCTATGTCAGGATTTTCTTGCAGCAAATTTCCTATAAGATACATTAATGCATACGACTTACCTGACCCACTGCTTCCTGTTATAAGCGCGTGAGGATGTGTTTCTAATTTGAGAAGTATGGGAGAGGGGTTTACCATTCCCTCTCCTGTTCCATACCCCCAAATCATTAATGACCATCCCATCTAGCATCAGGTACGTTTTCAGCAACTATTTCACAACTCATGTTCTGATGTATATTTTTCACATACTCAGCATACTGTGGTGAATACCTTACAACTCGTATTAGAAAACAATTTCCAATATCTTCATAACCATCTATATTGATTATGTCATACGTCATTCCATCATTTGCCCAAGCTTTATCGCTTGTTATCTGAGGAAAATCTCCGGCTCTTATCTTTCTTGAAATGTCATTCTGCAGAGTTCTTGCATATTCATTAAGCTCTTCCTTTTCATATCGCATTCCAATATTATTTTTACATATCTGAAACTGGTAGAAAATGACACCTTGTGAAATAATATATGGTTTATCTTGAAACACAATCTCATTAACATTAATCGGAGGTTTACTTCCTATAGAATCAGCCGACCCCTTCAATGTCCGATATAAGAGCATTTTTAGCAAAGGGTAATCTCTCCTAGCCTGAATCTCTATTTCGTTTTCTTGTTGCAGCTTAATTAAATCCACTTGTGCTTCCTGCTTTTTTACACATTTAGAGTATACATAGGAATACAGCCATATAATTAATCCTCCGATAATCACTATCTCTATATGATTGTACCAGATCCATATACATCCATATATAAGAGCGTACCCGAACAACACCACTCCACTTAAAGAAAGGGCAAAGAGGAGAATAACTCTCCCCTTTTTTCCCTCTTCCTTGTAGACAGATGCTTTATCCCAAAACCACTCTATCGGGTAAGTCAGGATAGATAACAACCACTCTACAAACCACATTATGGAAGCACCTCCAAACCTTCTGCCTTACAAGAGAGCTTATACTCACGGCTTTCTCTATCAAAATAAAATCTTCCTGCCAGTGCTTTTGCTCTAACCTTAATACTTCCTCCCTTCTGTTCAATCATTTCTGATGAAAGCGGAATTTTCATGTCATAGACCTTAACTACTACTCTCTCAAACTTTCTCTTTGGCAATACCATAGTTACCTTCTTAAAAGATGGTGATTCTGCTCTCTTACCATCTACATAATCATAACCATCTGTAATATCTACTGCCTGCATAATACCATCTACAGCGTTTGTAATCTGTTCCTGTGTCAAAACGATATCTGTTATATTCATATGCACTTCCTTCCACTGGGGGATAAAATCCCCCAGATTTTTTAATCATTATTCAAAAAATCACTAAATGCGTCAAAGATTTCCTTTGAATCTTTATGGTCTATCCGCGCAATTGTCTCTAAATCTTCATTTGCTTTAATTTCATATCTTGTATATCCAAATGAATAAGGAAAATTATCCTTTGCAGGTGCAATCATAATTCGACCTTCTTCAATATCAAACACGCAAACGACCGTTTCGTCAAGACGTTTTATATTTCCACGCTTGCCACCAGAATAAACTTGTACACAATACTTTTTTGTTGTGACGAAATTATGACTGTGCTTTCTCAATGCATCGATCAGTTCCTGTGTTTTCATTTTTCCTCCTTTCCACCATATCTGATATCTGATATAATTTAAATTTAGCAGCGCTTGCTATGTTCATATACGATCATTTTGAAACACTAAAAAAAACGGTCGCAATATACTATCGTTTTTTTATAATTATCATTTTGACCTGTGGAGGTTTTTGTGAATAAGGAAGAACAATTTAATTTTGTCGAAAAGTACTTAGATTTTAAAGGTGAGATAAATGCAGATTGGAAAAAATATATTCTACTTGAAAAACTGCTCCAATCATTAGATGATTCTAAACAGTACAACTCTAGCATGTTTAGTAAAACAAACACAAAGAAATTAATAGATTTTTATAAGAATCCCTCTTCCAATCTTCGCGCCTCTCTGCGCTCAAGATATATATTTTATTTTGATAAAAGTGGGCATTATTTTGATGATTCAAATTTCAATAAAATGCTTAATGGTTCACGTAAAGCAAATATTTATCTGCTCAACGCACTTGCTGACATTCTTGTTAAAGGTTACTTTGATGATTCTCTATATTCATATATAGAACCGCTCGAGAAGTTTTCAAACTGTACCCTATTTTCACCTGCTTATCGTTACATTGAAATTTGTATAGCAGTCTCCATTCTGAGAAATGAAGAATTACAAGCATATGATATTAAAAACGGCAATGACACACTCATGAAACTAATTACTTCTGACTTATCACGTATAATTTTTATACAGAATCATAAACCTTATATATCCAGTTATATCCATCGCGATTATGATGCGGTAAATGATTATGATATGGAAGATGATTATTCTCAATCGATTATTGCAGAACTTTATGCACCTATGCCGCGGGAATTGCCCCATATTACAATGTCCAACTATGAGAGATTCAATCATATCCTATCAAAAGGGCATAAGCTCACTGATGCACTCCCACATTTAAGTGTTGAATTGCTAATCTGGCTGAACATGTATTTTAGTGGATATTATAAGTCCCAAGATTTATATTTTCATCAATTGTTGTTTTTTCTCTCATTTGTTTCAGAAGATACATTGAATGAATATTTGAATTATGTTCCTCCTCATAACTTGAACATTCTTTCTGCCGCTACATCTGGATATTATACAGATATAAAACATATTTTGGAAATACCATCAATTTCAGATTTTTCTCTTAATATCGATATTTGTTTAACGGAATTTCATCTTGAATACTTGAACAGAACTTATATGTCCTTTAGGCATCCAAGGTGGCTTTTATTTACATTATGTCATCTCACCAATAAGCAAATGCAGACAGCTAAATACTTGTATGTCTCTTTAGTACTAAGAAAGCGGTATCACCCACAAAAAAACAACGATTCTTTTCCAGCCGAAATAATAGAACTATTACGTTTGAATGTACCTGATGTTGATGAACTCTGCGATATCTGTTCTTGCAAATATCGTTAATAACATAATCATAACCACCCGTCCAACGGGTGGTTTGCACTAGGGCTATAAGCCCTTGT
>ERZ791612.455-NODE-455-length-22953-cov-63.696349_pt1 | contig 22953 bp, 17 predicted proteins | sample MGYA00509963_ERZ791612 | MGnify/ENA primary metagenome ERZ791612 (study PRJEB30046, sample SAMN00791906) | human gut metagenome | study: EMG produced TPA metagenomics assembly of the A metagenome-wide association study of gut microbiota in type 2... | reverse complement strand
CTACATTTTGCGCGTCGCTAGCGCTCCTTCAAAATGTGTTCGCTGTGCACCGCAGAGCGGCAATCCGCCACCTTCAGCGCCGCAGGCGCTGTCGCCCCCTGAGCGAAGCGAACACAACCCGCCGCCGACAGGCGGCCACAACCCTCGGGCCAAAGGCCCGTCAACCCTCCCCTCTGAACCCTTTGAACCCTCTGAACCTTCACACCGAAGGTGTGTCCAATGGCGCAGCCCCGTCAACCCTCACGCCTGCAGGGCGTGTCCCAAAACTCTATTTGAAAGGAAGCCGTATTATGCAGTTTGAACGCCGCCTGGACAGGGAGCTTGTTTTTTCCATCATTGCCGCAGGCATTCTTTCTTTTACCGGCGTGGTCATTGAAACGGCCATGAATGTGACCTTTCCTTCTCTCATGAAGGAGTTTTCCGTTTCCACGGCCCTGGTGCAGTGGATTACCACCGGCTATCTCCTGGTGCTGGCGGTGGTGATTCCGCTGTCGGGATATCTGAAGGAGCGGTTTTTGATGAAGAGGCTTTTTCTCACGGCATCGGGCCTTTTCATTCTGGGTACTCTTCTGGGGGCTTGGTCGCCGGATTTCCTGCTGCTCCTTCTGGGACGGATTCTCCAGGGGGCAGGCACAGGCATTGCGCTGCCGCTCATGTTTAATATCATTATGGACCAGGCGCCTCTTAACCGGCTGGGGTTCATGGTGGGGGCAGCCATGCTGGTCTGCGCCCTGGCGCCGGCGGTGGGGCCTTCCATCGGCGGATACATTGTGAGTCTTTGGGGCTGGCGCATGATTTTCTGGGCTGTGCTTCCGCTGCTTCTTCTTTCCTTTGTTCTGGGCGGCCTGTCGGTGCGGCAGTCTTCCGATCTTCGCCGGCCTTCCTTTGATGCCATGGGCCTTCTGTACCTGGCCATTTCCTTCACCTGCCTTCTTCTGGGCTGCACGGAGCTGGGCCATGGGAGCATCACTTTTACGGCGGCCCTTCTTTTTGCCGGTTTTCTGCTGGCTCTTTTCCTTTTTCGGAAGGAAGAGAAGAAATTGTCAAATCAGGGGAAACGGCCGCTTCTGAATATGGGGGCATTGAAAAACAGGCCTTTCGTGCTGGGAGCACTGGGGCTGTCGCTGCTCCAGTTCCTGTGTCTGGCTCTGGGATTTTTGCTCCCCTGTTTTTCCCAGATTGTGACCGGGGAAAATGCCTTCGCCGCCGGCTGCATCCTTCTGCCCGGCTGTTTGCTGGGCGCCCTTTTTGCTCCCCTGTCGGGCCGGATTTATGACCGCTTCGGTGCCAGGCGTCCGGTGCTTCTGGGAAGTATGTTTCTCATCCTGTCCATGGTTTTGTTCAACGCCGCCCTGCCCTTTGCGTCTACCGGGATTCTGACGGTTTGTTACCTTTTCTTCGCTGCCGGCCAGGGGCTGTCGGTAGGAAATATTCTGACCTACAGCCTTTCGGTGCTGGACAGATCCATGAAGCCTGACGGTAACGCCATCTGCAACACGGCCCAGCAGCTTTCCGGTGCCGTGGGCACTGCCGTGGCCGCGGCCATCGTGTCTGCTGCCCAGACAGATGGGACCGGGGATTTCGCCCGGGCCACCGCCTTGGGGACCGCTGAAGCGCTTCTGGTACTCCTTATCCTCTCTCTCCTGCAGTTCCTTGCCCTGTTCCTTTCTTTTCGGAAAGAGGGGAGACTCTGAGTGCGGTGAGGGCTTTCTGTATGGAAGAAGGGCGTCTTTTCCTTTTCAAGAACCTGTTGTATAATATAAAAGTATGTGTATTTCATGCCGGCAAAGGAGCCGGCCCTCTTTCTGCCAGGAAATGGGAGAGGGATTTTTTTCGCGCGTGAAATTCACTCTTCCGGCAGGATGGGGTATCTTCCTGCAGAATCTGGAAATGGGAGGAAAGAAGAATGGAAGAAAGAGACAGCTTTAAGTCCCGGCTGGGATTCATCCTGGTCAGTGCAGGCTGCGCCATCGGCATCGGGAATGTGTGGAAATTCCCCTATATTACCGGGGAATACGGTGGTGCCGTGTTTGTCCTGTTTTACCTGGCATTTCTGCTTTTACTGGGCATACCAGTGGTAACCATGGAGCTGGCCGTAGGCCGGGCCAGTCACAAGAGTGCCCTGCGGGGGTTTCAGGCCCTGGAGCCGAAGGGCAGCTGGTGGCATATCCATGGCTGGGTGTGCCTTCTGGGGAGCTTTATCCTCATGGTGTACTACACCACCATTTCCGGGTGGATGGTAGATTATTTTGTCCGTTTTCTGGACGGCTCCTTCCACGGCCTTTCGCCGCAGGAGGTGGCGAAAGCCTTTGACAGCATGGTGGCGGATCCTGTGGAAATGATGATTTTCATGGGCATCAATGTACTGGTGGGATTTCTGGTGTGCGCCGGCGGCGTAGCCAAAAGTCTGGAAAAGGTAACCAAGTGCATGATGCTGGGCCTTCTGGGACTCATCGTGATTCTGGCGGTGAACAGCATCCTTCTGCCGGGCGCCGGAAAAGGGCTGGAGTTCTATCTTCTGCCTGACTGGAACCGGGCTGTGGAAGCGGGCATCGGCAATGTGGCGGCAGCAGCCATGAACCAGGCTTTCTTCACTCTGTCTGTGGGACAGGGCTCCATGGAAATCTTTGCCAGCTACATGAGCCGTGACCATGCGCTCACCGGAGAGGCCGTGCGCATTACGGCGCTGGATACCTTCGTGGCTCTTCTGGCAGGGATGATCATATTTCCGGCCTGCTTTGCCTTCGGCGTGGAGCCGTCGGAGGGACCATCCCTGATTTTCGTGACCCTGCCCAATATTTTCATCCATATGCCCATGGGCCAGCTCTGGGGCTCCCTTTTCTTCGTATTCATGACCTTCGCCAGCTTCTCTACGGTGACGGCGGTGTTTGAAGCTCTCATCGGCAACTGCATGGACAATTTCGGCTGGAGCCGCAAAAAGGCGGTGCTGGTGCTGCTGCCTCTGGTTTTCTTCGGCAGCATTCCCTGCGTGCTGGGCTTCAACCTGTGGTCTGACGTGCATATCCTGGGCAGCCGGGGTATCCTGGATACGGAGGACTTCATCGTCAGCAGCCTGATCCTTCCTCTGGGCTCCATCATTTTCGCCCTCTTCTGCGTTACCAAATACGGCTGGGGCTTTGAAAACTATCTGAAGGAAGTGAACACCGGCGAAGGCCTGAAAATGCCCCGCTGGATTCGTCCCTATTTCAAGTATGTACTGCCTCTCCTCATCTTCATCATTCTGGTGAGAGGACTTATGTAAGGCAGAAAGGAAATGGTTCTTTCCGGAATACAATAGAAATGAAAAAAAGCGGCGCCTTCCGGGCGGCCGCTTTTATGATGGAAAAGACCTTTCAGAAAAATCTGTTTTGTGGTACCATATTGAAAGAAATCGAATTAACAGAATGATTCACAAAGGATTCATTCTTTTAAAGGAGGACAATATGGCACTTGAAATTGGAAAACCGGCACCGGACTTCACCCTTCCTTCCGACGAAGGGAAAGAGGTATCCCTTCATGACTTCAAAGGACAGAAGGTGATTCTCTATTTCTATCCCAAGGACAACACCTCGGGCTGCACCCTGGAGGCCAAGGCCTTCCGGGACCATCTGGCAGACTTCAAAGCCCTGGGATATGCAGTCGTCGGCGTGAGCCGGGACTCTGTCAGAAAGCACTGCAATTTCCGGGATAAAAATGAATTGAACTTCCCCCTCCTTTCAGACGGAGAAGAGAAAGTGGTGAACCTTTACGGCGTGCTCAAAGAAAAGAGCATGTACGGCAGAAAGTATATGGGCATCGAAAGATCCACCTTCATCATCGACGAAGAGGGGAATCTGGTGAAGGAATACAGAAAGGTCAAGGCCGCTTCCCATGTGGATGACCTGCTGAAAGACCTGGGCTGATGACATCAAAAAGGCTGTGAAGAAATGACACAGATGCTATCCTGCCCCACCGTCATTTCGACGAAAGCGTTGCGTAGTGGAGAAATCTCACTTCCTAATGGTACCGGGAGCACGGTTGCAGGAGATCTCTCGACTCAGAGTCTCTATAGTGCCTGGAACCCTTTGCCCTGCTAACGACATGGAGCTCCGCTCGAGATGACAATGAGGACAAGCCCCTTACTGTCATTGACACAAAAAAAGACACCCAAAAGGGGCTGTGAAGAAATGATTTACATTTTTTCACAGCCCCCTTTTGGATTTCCGCCATAGGATGGCAGGCTGCCTGCCGCTATGGCAGAGAATCGTCCCGGTAGGCCCTTTTGGCAGCTGCGCTGCCACCTTTTCCCCGCTGAAGCGGTGGGACTATGGATGCCGGGGCATGGGCCCATTGGCTGCGAAGAGGCTGTTATCATTGCAACATCATCCGCTGCGGCCACTCTCTGGACCCTCTGCCAGGGCAGCCCCTTTAGATTTCCTCCAGCGCTTCCATGCCCAGCAGGAGGGCGGCGTTCCGGCTTTCTTTTCCCCAGCGGCGCTGGTCGTGGGTGAGGGTGGAGAGGGTGTCGGCGGTGAACATGATTTCCGCAAATTCTTTTCCTCTGTATCTGGCGCAGGCGGCCAGGGCGCTGGCTTCCATGTCCACCAGGCTGCAGCCTTCCTGGCGGCGGCGCCGGATTTTTTCTTCCGTTTCCCGGAAGAAGCCGTCGCTGGTCCAGGTGACGGCAGGGGAGAAGGGGAGATTTTTCTTCCGGAAATAGTTTTTCAGGTGAAGAAGGGGCTCTTTGTCCAGCTCAATGAAACGGGATGGCGGCAGGTAGTGGTAGGAGGTGCCTTCGTCCCGGAGGGCCTTTTCAATGGGGAAGAAGCAGTTTTCCGGAATGTCGGCAAGGGAGCCGCAGCAGCCGATGGCCAGCACTTTTTCTGCGCCGTAGGCAAAGAGGCGGTCTTCGATGAGCACTGCCGCCGGGGCGCCGGCAGGCGCCTGTACCAGAAGGAGGGGCTCTTTTTCTCCGGGGATTTCATAGAGGGGAAAGGGCTTGGTGAGGGAGAGGAAGGTGCCCAGCACCTTTCCGCCTCTCTTCTCCGCAAAGGCGGCAATCCGTTTTTCTCCCAGAAAGGCCATGAGGCAGCGGCGGGGCAGCGTAAGGGAAAGGTGCTCAAAATCAGGTGAAATGAGGCCTTCTTCCCTGGAAAATTCTGCAAGTGGTATGGGTGATGTATTCATAGGAACTCCTTTCCGGCGGCGGGCCATGACAACTCTGATTATTTATAGTTTATCATTTTTTCCGTTCTCATACATAATCGGAGATACCACTTGACAGATTTCAGTGACAGGTGTACACTTAGCCACAGATGAAGGAACCGTAAGGCTTTCTTCTTCAAAGTGAATATGACTGGCAAAGGCGTCTGATATGCTTTTTATCAGACGCCTTTTTACGTGGCGGGGAGGCCTTCCGGGGGGACAGGCTTCCCCGCCGCTTTTGGTCATAGGCATGATTTTAAGTAATAGATTTGAGTATTCCGATTGCATTGAACTTATTTTTCAAAATTTTGTATTATTGCAGAATCTGCATGGAAAGGAATTTAAAAATGCGCAAGGAACATGATTTTCTGGGAGAAAAATTAGTACCTGATGAAGTTTACTATGGGGTTCAGACCATGAGGGCTAAGGAAAATTTCCAGATTACCGGAGCTCATCTGGATCCGGATTTCATCAAATCCATGGCTTCCGTGAAAAAGGCGTCCTGCCTCACCAACCTGAAGACCGGCCGCATGGACAAGACCATTGGAGAAGCCATTATCCAGGCTGCTGATGAAATCATGGACGGCAAAATGCTGGACCAGTTTCCTCTGGACCCCATCCAGGGCGGCGCAGGTACTTCCATCAACATGAATATGAATGAGGTTCTGTGCAATCGTGCTCTTGAAATTCTTGGCTATGAAAAAGGCCGCTATGATATCATTTCGCCTAATAACCATGCCAATATGGCCCAGTCCACTAACGACGTATTCCCCACTTCCATCAAGGTATGCCTCTGCCACAAGGCTGTGGCTCTCACGGATGCGCTGGAACGGCTGGCAGAGGGCTTTGAGGCGAAGGGAAAAGAATTCCAGGATGTGCTGAAAATGGGCCGCACCCATCTCCAGGACGCTGTGCCCATTACCCTGGGCGAGGAAATGAATGCCTACGCTTCCATGGTACGCCGGGGCATGGCAAGGATCACCCGCTCCCTGGAGGCCCTGAAGGATTTGAACATGGGCGGCACCGCCGTAGGCACCGGCCTGAATGCAGAACCGGAATACATCAAGCTGTTCCCCTATACCCTGTCGGAAATCACGGGATTCCGGTTTGAAACGGCGCCGAACCTTATCGATGCCACCAACAACACCGACTGCTATGCCGAGGTATCCAGCGCTCTCAAGGTGACAGCCCTGTCCCTCATCAAAATGGCCAATGATATCCGCCTCATGGCCTCCGGTCCCCGCTGCGGCCTCAATGAAATCAAGCTGGAAGCCCGTCAGCCCGGCTCCTCCATCATGCCGGGCAAGGTAAACCCGGTGATTGCAGAGGTGCTTGACCAGACCTGCTACCAGGTCATCGGCAACGACCTGGCCATCAGCATGGCTGTAGAAAACGGCCAGCTGGAACTGAACGTCATGGAACCGGTGATTGCCTTCAATATTTTCAACTCCTTCCGCTTCCTCACCAATGCGGTGAACACCTTCAATGAAAAGCTGCTGAAAACCATGAAGGCCAACAGAGAACAGTGCCAGTACTGGGTGGACCACAGCGTCGGCGTCATCACAGCCCTGCTGCCCCATATCGGCTACGAAAAATGCGCTGCCACTGCCAGAGAAGCCTACACCACCGGCGAACCGGTGCGTGAAATCATTCTGAAGAAGCAGCTGGTCACCAAAGAAGCCATGACCCGCATCCTCTCGCCCTATGAAATGACCCACCCCGGCATTGCAGGCGGAAAAGACGCCCTGGCCAAGTAGGGATATCCGATTCATTGTCATTATTATCATCCATTGTCTGCCATGGGGGACCTCTTCGGAGGTCCCTTTTTCCATGCCCCTGTTCCATCTGCCTGCGGAAGCACTATGGGTGCTTATCAATGGGGCCATGTCTCTATAGGAAAGCATAGAGCGATTTATTCTGTCCCCCGGATGGGGTAAAGTCCGGCGCAGCCGGATAAGGGGGAGCCGCGCAGCGGATAATCACCAGAATGCCAATCAAGTCCTATGACACAGAAAGGTAAATCCATAACGCTGACTTCATACTCATCGCCCGAGAGGGCGATACCACCACCTTCAGCGCCGCAGGCGCTGTCGCCCCCTGAGCGGAAGCGATGCACAGCGAACACATTTTGAAGGAGCGGAGCGACGCACAAAATGTAGTGAGTCGTTTCCCCTGTGGGGACACAACCCTTCTACACAACCTGCGGCGGAGCCGCTACCACCACCCTCTGAACCCTCTGAACCTTGTGAACCCTTTGAACCCTCATACCGAAGGTGCACTTATGATTCCGGCAGCGCTTTTTGACTAATCCTTCCTAAACAGATAGAATATAGTATATTTATAAAATTTACGGAGCAAGGAGCGTTTCTGCGCTATGAAACTGAAAAATTTTGATCATATTGTTCTCACCACCGGCCACCTGGAGGAGTGCCTTCATTTTTATCGGGATTTCCTGGACATGACCGTGGTTTTTGACAAGGGACGATATGCCCTTCTGTTTGGAAACTGCAAAATCAATATCCACCAGCGGCCCGGGGAGTTCCAGCCGGCGGCGGCTTATCCCGTGTCCGGCAGCATCGATCTCTGCATCATAACGGAGACGCCTATGGAGAAGGTGCGGTCCGAGCTTCTGGCGAAGGGAGCGCCGGTGATTACGGATGTGGTGGACCGTCATGGCGCCAGAGGGCCTATGAAGAGCATTTATCTTCGGGATCCCGACGGCAATCTCATCGAAATCGCCCGGTATATCCGGCAGGCGGGACAAACAGAGCTTCCTCCGGACAATGATGAAGCCCTGGCGGATGAATGAATTTCTTGAAAGGATAAACCATTGACACCTTACGATTCCAATCTGTTCTTTACGGCGGAGTATGTGCTGTCCGCCCTGATTATCGCTTTTCTGACCTATAAGAGGACGGCCCTTGATGTGCGGCGTCCCATTTCCCGGAAGGCCTTCCTGAAGCGGCTGCCTCTGGCGGCGGGAGCGGTGGTGCTTTCCATCCTCCTCATGACAGGGGTCTATCTCCTGCGTCTGGATTTTGCCAAAAATCTCATCCTCATCGGGGCCATCCAGCTTTGCATGACCCTTGCGGCCAATGTGATTCTGGGAGCTTCCTGGATACAGCGGTACCGGGTCTATCCCCGGGGCCGGGAGCTTTCGGCGGTGGTGATTCTCATGTACATCATTGCGGACCTTTTCATGCCCTCGGGCATCAAGTACGCCATCCTGGTCATGGGAACGGTGCTGGCCCTGATTTTCCCGAATCAATGGGATGAATGGAAGTAGGAGAACGGAGGAAGAGAGGGGCTCTTCCTTCGTTTTTTTCTTTGCCTGTAACACAGGGTTTCATCCCTGCTTTATTTTCTTTTCTCCCTCTTTCTTATATGTTAAAATATAAAGAATCCCTAAGAGTTTTAGGGGTCAAAGAAGTGTAAGCCGCAAAGGCGCGAAATGACGGGACTTTCTCATTTCGCCGGAGGTTTCCTCCATGGGTTGATACGAAAGATTTTTCGTACAGAATTTTAAGAAGGCAGTCTTTCCGGGAAATCAAACTTTATGGTGTCATAAAGAGCCATGCCCGGGAAAGGGGCTGCCCGGGAAAGAAGGAAATTGAATATGGGGAGTTATAACTCAAATTATGGAAATGGCGATAGTTCTTTTTTTGCTCTTCGGCAGGCTGACGGCAAGGTGCTGGGACGGGTGCGTCCCGGCGTGAAGCTGTCCACACCCCAGCCGGGGATGAAGGATTATCGTTTTTTTGTGGACCCTCTCTCTCCGCTGCCCCGGGGATTTGAGGATTCGGAAAAGCACGGGTTTACCGGTTTCATGAGCCGCATCGGCTGCGGATACAATGCCTTTGCCAATGAGGCCGATGCCCTGCATTACCTGAAGACCGTTTTTGGCGATGCCTTCGTCACCTTTACGCCGGCCATCAGAAATAATAAATTCTTTGTGCTCGATGATATGCAGCTGGAAGGCACCACGTCCTTCATGGATGTGGACAGTCATTTTTATCCCATCCCTGCCTTCGGCACCGTGGACCAGCCGCCTTTTTCCGGAGATATCAACAAGTTCTGCAGCCATATTCTCACCGGAAAGCCGCTGCCGGGACTGTCCAAGAAATACTGGAACAATGATGTGCAGCCCCGGGTCATTGTGGCAGCTACGAAGAATTTTGAAGGGAAACTGGGACCCTGGGTGGTGTTTGCACCGCTTTATGATGATGCCTTTGACTCCACCGTCATCGGCGAAGGGGGCGCTTATTTCCATGTGAAGAATAACGGTCCCCTGGGCTACGGCGTGGTGGATTTCAAAAATTCGGAGCTTTTCTCCCATATCCTCCGCTGCACCCATTCGCCCCTCTGGTATGTGCCGGAGGAATTCATTCCGGATCTCCGGCTGAAGCTGAAGCCCGTGCCTTCTGACGGCGACCTTCTGGCAGACAGCGGCGTGCTGGTGAACCCCTTTGCCGACGGCGAACCCATCACCCTTGGCAGTGAAGAGAATGGAGAAAAAAGGTTCAGCCCGGAAGATGTAGATAAGATCATTCAGAGCTTCATATCCCGGGAAGACAGGGAGCCTGTGAGCAGCGGGGAAGAGGAAATCACCTCGGAGGAGCAGGATACCCTGAGCGAAGCGGGATTCCTGAAAAGGCTGTCTGAAACGGCCGACCGGTCAGGCTTTCTCTATGATAAGGATGACCTCATCAATTTCCATATTTCCCTGAAATCCTCCCGCCTCACCATTCTGGCCGGCATGAGCGGCACCGGGAAATCGGGACTGGTGCGCCTCTACGGCCGGGCCCTGGGACTGCCGGAAAGCCGGGTCCGTTTCCTGGCCGTACGCCCTTCCTGGATGGACGATGGCGATATTCTGGGCTATGTGGACATGAAGAACATGGTGTACCGCAGTGCCGATACGGGACTGGCGGAGCTCCTCATCGATGCTGCCGCTCATCCTGATGAAATGTTCCTCATCTGCTTTGATGAAATGAACCTGGCCCGGGCAGAGCACTACTTTGCCCAGTTCATTTCGGTGCTGGAAAAGGAAGAAAATCCGGTAATCCGCCTCTACAATCCCAGCCTTCGGGCGAAACTCTACAACGGCGACGCCTATCCGGCGGAAATCCCCATCGGCAGGAACGTCCTCTTCACCGGCACGGTGAACGTGGACGAATCCACCTACCACTTTTCTGATAAAATCCTGGACCGGGCCAATGTGATTACCCTCCATCAGGGACGGTTCCATGACCTTTTGTCTCTGGGAAAGAAAGAAAAAACAGAGTGGCCCGAAATGCCGGCATCCCTTTTCGAGAGCTTCTGTGTCCATGAGGGCCTGGGCCTTAAGGAAGAAGAGCTGGATCTTCTGGACGCCCTGAACGATGCCTTCCACAAGAGCGGCATCCAGTGCGGCATCGGCTTCCGCATTGCCTGCCAGATGGGACGGTATCTGGAAAATATTCCCCAGGGTCTTTCCTTCACCAGGGAAGAAGGACTGGATGCCCAGGTGGTGCAGCGCATTCTCACCAAACTGCGGGGCTCCGCCCAGCAGCTGGCGGCCCTGGTATCCACCAGCGATAAAGGGGAACTGACGGGTTCTCTCCCGGAGGTGCTGGAACGGTTCAGCCGCCTGTCCTCCTTCACTGGTGCCCGGAAGGTACTGGAGGAAAAAGCCAGGGAGCTGAAACTCTATGATTACACCATCTAAACTTCCCTTCACCCTCACTTTTTCCGGCGGCTGGGACAAGGGAGTGCGCTATTTCAACCGCTTCACCGATAACCCGGAAGAGCTGGCCGAAGACCGGGCGCCGGGCCTTACCTTCACGGAGAACCAGGACATTTACATCCGCTTTGACGCACCCCGGGGCTTCCGTTTCACTATGGACGGCCTGGACGTGGTCACCATTCCCGGCGAAGAAAGAGAAAACGGCCAGACCTACATTGCCCCTTTCCGGCGGCAGGACCAGCCCCTCCTTCTCTTCGAGGGACAGGACTTTCCCCTGGTGCCGGGGTACTATGTGCTGACGGTGGAAGGCGGCGGCAGAAGCTGGTACGGCCTCATGGAAATCACGCCCAAGTACATGGGCAAGCAGAGCTGGCAGGATATGCGGGACGAACTGACCGATGAAATCAGGACGCTGTCCTTCGATTTCATGAAAAAGAATATCCATATTTCCAAAGCCCTGGAAGGAGCCCTGGGATTAAACGCCTCTATGCTTCTCCGTTTCTATACCATCAGCAGTGAATCGTCGGTGGTGCTGAGCGTGCTGGACGAACTGTCCCATACCGCCAATGCCCGCATGGTCCTGCGGCTCAAGCAGATACGGCAGGAAGAAGGACGGCGCCCGGACCCCCACATCCGGCCGCAGCATGTGAAAGAGCGGCCCGGGGCGGTGCGCATGCCGGCCCTTCGCACGGAAATCACCAGGGACGTGGAAGAAAACCGTTTCGCCAAGTCCATCCTTCTGGCCCTGGACCATATTCTGCAGCAGTTTCTGGAAGAAATCGACGGTCCCATCCGCCGGCTGGAGGAAAAACAGGCGGAGCTTCGGAAATACACCTGGGGCCTGGAATACAAAACAGGGGAAAAAGCCCTTTCCCGGCTTTCCCTCTACCGCCGGCGGGCCCGCCGCATCAAAGACAGCATAGGCCGCGTATCCAGAGCGCCCTGGTTTGAAGAAGCTGGGACGGCGGTGGAAGGCGAAGTGCCTATGACCGTCTTCATGGATCCCAGGTACAGCGTGCTGTACCGCCTGTATAAGAACCTGTCCGACCCGGCCCAGAGCCTGGATGTCTCCAGCTTCTACCAGTTCCAGTGGAAACGGACGGACAAACTTTATGAAATGTGGAGCTTCCTCCAGTTCATCAAAGCCCTCACCGCCAAGGGCTGGGAACTGGAAGAAGGGATCTCCGTCATCCGGGAAGAAGGGCGCTACCGCCTTTCCTCCCTGGAATCGGGCACAGAAATCAAACTCCGGCGGGAAGGGGAAGAAGTACATCTCACCTACGACGGCATCCTTCCTGCCTCCTCGGCGGACACGGACAGGGAAAACCATCCCCTTTACACCAATAACTCCCACCGCAAGCCGGACCTGCGGCTGGACTACTATAAAGGCGGCCTTTACTACGGTTCCCTGGTGGCCGATTTTAAATACCGGGACCTTCTCTTCCTCTGGCAGGACGAAACGAGAAGCGCCAGCCTGCGCCGCCAGTTCAACGCCTACCGCGACATGAACACCCGCTTCTACCGGGATCTGGATGAAACCGCTTCCCTTCGGGACAGCCGTCCGGTGAAAGAAGTGTGGGCCGTCTTCCCCAGAGAAATCCCGGGGAAAAGCGACGAAGACTACAGCCTCCGCTTCATCCCCCTGGCGCCGGGCCTCACCGGCAACCACCGCCTGGCGGAAGAACTGGAAAATTACCTCACCTCCCTTAGCGAATAAAAAAAGACTGTGAAGAAAGGGCAATCCTTTCTTCACAGCCTTTTTTCGTGGGGAAAAGAGGGGGCGCGGCTGGCGCCGCGGGTTGTGTAGAAGGGTTGTGGAAAAGGGTTTTTAAGATGGACCGGCCTGACGGCCGGAGGGTTCTTAAGTTTGACGGCCCTTCGGGCCGAGGGTTGTGGTATCGCCCTATGGGGCGATGAGCATGAAGTCAGCGTTACGGGATTAACTTTCTGTGTCATATGGCATGATACGCATTCTGGTGATTGGCTCACTGCGCTCGCCACCCACCCCCTGAATGGGGGTGGGCAAGTAACAGGGAGGAGAGAAACGCATTCTTTAAAATCTGCGGCGAAGCCGCCACCACCCCTCGCGCCGAAGGCGCGTCAAACTTAAGAACCTTAAGAACCCTTCCCCCCTTTGGTACTGCGTACCACCTTCCCCTCGCAGGCGGTGGGACAATCACAGGGGGACGAAGTTCCGTCAACCCTCACACCAGAGGCGTGTCCAAAAGACCACAGTTCAATTATGGCCTCCCTTCCTCTCTTCCTTCTCCTATACGGAGCACCGGCCCCTGGCAGGCCTTTCCCAGACGATGGGAAATGGAGAGTACCGTACGGTGGCTGGAGGCCCGGGACAGGGCGTCCATCACTTTCTGCTCTGTCAGCGAATCCAGATGGGCATTCATTTCATCCAGAAGGAGGAGGGGCGGCTGGAATACCAGGGCCCGGGCAATGGCAAGGAGCTGTTTTTCTCCTTCAGAAAAAAGGCTGTCCTGGAAAGGGGTGTCCAGTTTTTGGGGAAGGGCCATCACTGTTTCATACAGTCCGGAAATCCTGAGGGCTGATGCGGTCATGGTGTCAGTGATGCGCATATCGCCCAAAGTGATCTGGTCTCTCACGGTGCCATCAATCATGGGGAAGGACTGGCTCACGATGCCGAAGATTTTTCTTCGTTCTTTGGGAGGAATGGCAGCGGGATTCATGCCGAAGAGGGCAATGGTACCGCTGTCAGGCAGATAGAGGCCGGTAATGAGTTTGAAGAGGGTGCTTTTCCCGCTGCCTGTGCGGCCGGTGAGAGTCAGATGGCAGCCGGCTTCCAGGGTGAGGCTGAAATCTTTGAAAAGGGGATGATCTTTTTCGTAGGAAAAGGAGAGATGGCTGATACGGAGGGGCAGGTCACTTTTCTTTCCGTTCCCGGCAGGCAGGGTCATTTCCTCCTCTTCCATAAATTCCCGGATCCGATGGACGCCGGCCATGGCGGACTGGATATTTTCTATTTCCATGCCCAGGCTTTCCAAGGGGGAGAAGATTTTTCCCACATAGGCGATGAGGGCAGCGGCGGTGCCGGCGGTCATGCCGAACAGGGAGGCTCCCTCCGGGCTCACGGAGAGAATGGCCATGAGGGATATCAGAAGGGCGCTGGTGGTAAGGATAATGGGAGAGTAAATGGAATCGTAGAAGTTTGTTTTTTCCATGGACTGAAAACTTTTCTTGATGGCAGCGACGTATCTTTTCTTCATGAAATTTTCACAGGAAAGAAGGCGGATGGTGCGGATATTGCGGCAGGTTTCGGGAATCAGCTCATTGGTGGCGGCAATGGCTTTCCTGTTTTCTATCTGGGCAGCCAGCATGTGATGCTGGAAGGTCCGGGTGAGAAGGAAGAGGAAGGGAAGGGCTGCCAGGAGCAGCAGGAATAGGCCGAAGCTCAGCCAGTATACCGCAGCCAGTATGGAAAAGAGGCGGCAGCCGTCTACAGCCATGCTGATAATGCCGGAGTCGAAGAGGTCTTCCAGAGCGTCCACATCATTGACGAAAAGGGAGGCGGTGCTGCCTTCGCCCCGGCCGGTAAAGAAGGCGACAGGAAGGCGGCTCAGCTTGGCTGCCATGGCCTGCCGTATCCTTTTGGTGACGGCCTGGCCGAACATGGTAATCAGTGTTTCCCTTATTCCCTCTGACAGGCCGCTAAGGGCGGTGAGAATAAAGTACAGCAGGCCCCAGAAGAGAAGAAGGGAGCTCTCCGCTTTTCCATCGGTCAGGGCATCAATGGCTCTCTGCAGTACCAGCGGCGGAAGGATGCTGAGAAAGAGGGAGAGGACAATGGTTCCTGAAAGGGCTGCGGTCAGCGCCGGGCGGGCGGTGAAAGAGGAAGCAATGATTTCTTTCAGGCCGGAAGTGGGATGGTCCATGGGGGTTACCTCCTTTCCTCGCAATGACTTTCATGCATCTTTGGGTTTTGGAGAGCCCAGAGCCGGCGGTAGTCTTCATTTTCCGCCAGCAGTTTTTCATGGGTAGATGTGGTGACTTTTCCATCCTTCCCTATCCACAGGACCTGGCTGGTCTTTGGGAAGGTGTGGAGACGGTGGGAAATGAGTAGGATGATGGAATCCCTGCACAGGGCATGGATGCGGTCAAAGAGCTGGTCTTCCGTTTCCCTGTCTACCGACGCGAAGGGGTCATCCAGAATAATGAGGGGGCGGCGGTGATAGAGAAGGCGGGCTATCATGACCCGGGCCTGCTGGCCTCCGGAAAGGCGGAGCCCTCCTTCGCCTATCACTGTTTTGACGCCCTGGGGAAAGGCGGCGGCCTCTTCGGAAAGGCAGGCACCCCACAGCGCTTCGTCCAGATTTCCTTTTTTTCCAAGCCTTATATTCTCTTCCAGGGAGGCATTGAAGAGCTCCATGGAATGGCCCATATAGCCTATGAGAGACAGGGGGGATATGTCCCGGCCCAGCTCCTTTTTGCCCCAGGTAATAGACCCTTCGTGGGGAGATTCCATGAGGAAAAGGCGGCCCAGGGTGGACTTGCCGGATGCGGTGCCTCCGGTAATGCCTATGATGTCCGAGGGGGCGGCGGAAAAGGTGCAGTCCTGAATGACAGCATGGCTGGCGCCGGGATAGGTAAAGGATACATGGCTCACGGTAAGGCGGTCCGGCTTTGCCGGCGGCAGGGCCGTCTCCGAAAGAGGCGTCAGGAAATCACGGATGCGGTGCCAGGAAACGTCTGCTTTCTGCAGGGCGTTGAAAAGGTGGGCCGCATGGGAGGATTTCACGGCCAGCCTTGTAAAGCAGGCAAGGTATGCGGCAAAGGCGGCAATGTTCCAGTTTTCCCAGCCCTGGCCCATCACATTTTTCCCGCCCAGCCAGAGAATGAGGAGGGAACCGGTCATGGCAATGACCCGGTATAGCGGTTCCATGCTGTTTTCCCAAAGCCCCTGGCGGATCCGCCGCTTTTCATAATCGGTGAGCCGGCGGCGGTAGCGCTCATCGGCTGTTTCTTCTTCTCCATAGAGACGGTAGGTCAGGGCATGGCGCAGCCGGTCCATTGTGCCTTGGGCCAGGCGCTCCGCTGATTCCTTAGCCTGCCGGCTGGCGCTGGTGACCGGTTTCTTCAGCCTGTCTGCCAGAAGGTAGGCGGCCGGAGGGAAAAGGAGCACCAGAAAGGTGAGGCGCCAGTCGTAGTAGAAGAGAAAGGCACTGTAAGATAGAAGGGCTACGCCGGTATCAAAGAGTTCCGTCGTAAATTTCCGCATGCCTTCGGCGCAGGCTTCCACGTCCGAAATGACCCGGGTCATCCAGCGGGCGCCCTGGCCTTCAAGGTCCTGCCGATTTTCCTGAAGAAGCCTGGTATAGATAGTTTCCTTCATGGACAGTATGGTGTTATTGGCAAAACGGCGCACATAGAGGCGCTTCACATACCGCATGGCCTGTACGAAAAGAACGGTGAAAAAGTAGGAAAGAGCAAGGAATACCAGGGAGGAGGGCTGGCGGGTCCCTTCCAGAATGTCTGCCAGGTACTGGGATATGTGCCCTTCAAACCAGGGGACTGCGACGAGGCCCAGATTGTAGAGGATGCCGCTTAGCGTCGTAATGGCCAGGATTTTTTTCTCCCTGAGAAAATAGTAGGACACCCTGTTGGTTTCTCTTTTTCCTGCCATGGTCCATACCTCCTTTCCCTGTCTTTTATTTATTATAGAATAAGGCGGCCGGCAGGAAGATAAAGAAATATTAAAAAAGGCATCGGAGCTTTCTATGTCAACGCATTGTTAACTATTTCAAATAACAGGATTGACAGATTTGATTGTTTATTTTATACTTAATCACAAGGTAACAATTTGAAACGCAGGTGCTCCGATTGTGAAAGGAAGTTTTCATTATGGACAGTGCTTGTGCAGAAATTATCAAATTGGCTGAAAAAGTCATGGATGGCGGTGAGATTACAGAAGAAGAAGCAAAGAAATTAATCCGTACCAAAGATGAGGATACCATGCTGCTCCTGGCTATGGCGGATAAAATCCGCCAGAAATTCAATGGCAATGCAGTGGATTTCTGTGCCATCATCAATGCCAGAAGCGGCCACTGTCAGGAGAACTGCAAGTTCTGCGCCCAGTCGGGCTGGTACCATACTGGTGCCAAAGTATACCGGCTCCTTCCGGAAGATGAAATTCTGGAAGCAGCGAAGAAAGCCAAGGCAGCCGGCGCTGTCCGTTTCTCCCTGGTCACCAGCGGACGAAACCAGGACAATCCCAATGAGTTTGAGGAAATCATCGATATTGTGAAGAAAATTCGTGAGCAGGTAGGCATCGAAGTGTGCTGCTCCCTGGGACTCATTACCAAAGAGCAGGCCATCCGCCTGAAGGAAGCAGGCATCACAAGAATCCACTGCAACATCGAAACAGCACCTTCCTATTTCCCGGAAGTGTGCTCCACCCACAGCATGGAAGATAAGGAAGTCATCATCCGCACCGCCCAGGAGGCGGGCATCCGGGTATGCTCCGGCGGCATCATCGGCCTGGGCGAATCCCTGGACCAGCGGGTGGAAATGGCCTTCAAACTGAAATCCATGCACATCGATTCCATCCCCATGAATATTCTGAATCCGGTGAAAGGCACGCCTTTCTATACGAACCGCCGCCTGCCGCCGCTGGAAGTGCTCCGCACCTTCGCCATGTTCCGCTTCGTCCTGCCGAAGGCGCTCATCCGCACCGCCGGCGGCCGGGAAGTGAACCTCCGGAGCCTGCAGGCCTATGCTTTGACTGGCGGCCTGAACGGCATTATGGTGGGAGGCTACCTCACTACCGGCGGAAGAGATCCGAAGGAGGATATCCGGATGACCGAAGACCTGGGACGCTCCATGACCCAGCCTCAGCTTTGATTTCATATACAATTTCATACAGATAGAAATATTCCGCACCATTGTGAAACACGAATATTTCTATTACGCACATACACGTAAGGTTTCATCAAGGCAATACCCTGTCCCTTGACGGCAGGTGATTTTATAAAAGGAGTGGTTTGCAATGGAAAGCAGCTGTGAACAGATTTTGAAGTGGACTGAAAAAGTTTTGAATGGCGGAGAACTGACTGAAGAAGAGGCCAGAGCCCTCATCCGCACCAGGGACGAAGACACCATGCTTCTTCTGGCCTGCGCTGATAAGATCCGTCAGAAATTTTCCGGCCGGAGCGTAGACCTCTGCGCCATCATCAACGCCAGGAGCGGTTCCTGCCAGGAAGACTGCAAATTCTGTGCCCAGTCTGCTCGTTATAATACAGGTGTAAAAACCTATAAATTCCTTCCGGAAGATGAGGTCATTGAAGCGGCTAAAAGAGCGAAAAAAGCCGGAGCTGCCCGTTTCGATATTGTTACTGCAGGCCGTGACCAGAGAAATCCGAAGGACTTTGCGGAAATTCTCGACTTAATCCGTCGTATCCGCAAGGAAGTAGGCATCGAAGTATGCTGCTCCCTCGGATTCCTCACCCAGGAACAGGCTTACCAGCTGAAAGAAGCCGGTATCAGCCGCCTGCACTGCAATATCGAGTCAGCTCCTTCCTTCTTCAAGGAAGTGTGCACCACCCATACAGCGGAGGAAAAGGCGGAGAACGTAGCCCGTGCCCAGAAGGCAGGCATCCGCGTCTGCTGCGGCGGCATCATCGGTCTTGGTGAATCCCTGGACCAGCGGGTGGAAATGGCATTCCATCTGAAGGAAATGCACATTGACGCTGTGCCGCTGAACGTACTGAATCCGATCCCCGGTACCCCCTTTGAGCACAACAAGCGCCTTTCTCCCCTTGAAATCCTCCGCTCTTTTGCTATGTTCCGCTTCGTCCTCCCCAAGGCCCAGATCCGTACCGCCGGCGGACGGCAGATCAACCTCCGGAGCCTGCAGTCCATGGCTCTGGCCGGCGGCATGAACGGTGTCATGATCGGCAATTACCTTACCAGTAAAGGATCCGATCCCCAGGACGATATCGCCATGCTCCATGACCTGGGGAGAACACAGACAGCGCCGAATTTGAACTGAGACAGTGTGCTAGTGTGCTAGTGTACTAGTGATCTAGTAAGTTAGTGAGATAGTGGGCTGGTGGGACGGCTGTCCACTATCCGATGTCCGTGGAAAGACGTCAGACTGTCAGACGGCAGACGTCAGAAGGCTGTATTCCCGAACGCAAGAGGGTTCAGGCGCCTTACGGCGCCCAGGTTCAAGGTGCTGTCGGGGCAAGCCCCTTAGCACCTCAGGTTCGGCCCGGAATCGGCTCCGCCTTCCGGGCTGGTTCAGAGGGGAGTTATAAAGTACCACTGCATTGGCGGGGTACGGCGCCTCCGGCGTCATCTTATTTATTGCGCCCGAAGGGCGCCACCACCACCCTTTGAACCTTCTGAATCCTCACGCCGAAGGCGTGTCCCAAGGGCGCCACCACCACCCTCTGAACCCTTCGAACCCTGGCCGCTAAGCGGCCTATATATTGCGGCGTCAGCCGCCGCCATAACCCTCAGCGGCACAGCCGCTGTCAAACTTAAGAACCCTCCGGCCCTGAAGGGGCCGGTCAAACTTTAGAACCTTTTGCGCTCAAGGAGCGCAGACATGGGAAGAAGTGAAACATAGCCATATGGATGAAAACGTAAAATATATTGAAGACTGTATGAATAAAATCCTTGGAGGCACCGATATTACCAGGGAGGAAGCAGGGAAGCTCAATGAAGCGGGAAAGAAAGAGCCCCTCTTCCTGATGGCGGCGGCCGACAAGATTCGAAAAACCTTCTGCGGAGACAAAATGCGTTTCTGCAGCGATGTGAATGCCAGAAGCGGCCGGTGCACGGAAAACTGCAGATTCTGCGCCCAGTCCGGCTGGTACCACACCGGCGTGAAGGAATATCCTTTACGGAGCCCAGAAGACCTGCTTCATGAAGCAAAGCAGGCAGAAGCCTACGGGGCGGAAAGGTTCGGCATCGTCACCAGCGGACGGGGCCAGAGCGACCCTGTGCAGTTTGCTTCCATTGTGAAGGCAGTCAAGCTCATTTCCCAGCAGACGAAACTGTCCGTGTGCTGCTCCCTGGGCCTTTTGACCGATGACCAGCTCCGGCAGCTGAAAGAAGCCGGATGCCAGCGGATTCACTGTAACCTGGAAACGGCGAAGCGGTATTTCCCCAATATCTGCACCACCCATACCTATGAGGAAAAGGAAGACCATATCCGCCGCATCCAGAAGGCAGGACTGGAAGTCTGCTCCGGCGGCATTATGGGCCTGGGGGAAACAGAAGATGACCGTCTGGACATGGCCTTTGCCCTGCGAAGCCACCATGTCACCAGCGTGCCTCTCAACATCTTCAGCCCCATTCCCGGTACGCCTTTCGGCAAAAATAAACCGCCCAAGCCGGTGGATGTGCTCCGCATGTTTGCCCTGTACCGGTTCATTCTGCCCCATGTGATCATGCGGGTGTGCGCCGGAAGGGAAACGGCCCTCCGGGACCTGCAGGCCTTTGCCCTGGCCGCAGGCCTGAACGGCGCCATGATCGGCGGCTACCTCACCATTGCCGGCAGACCGCCGGAAAAGGATAAGCAGATGGCGCTGGATTTGGGAAGAACCCTCTGAGAAACTGAAATCTGGATATATGGAACTTGTACCCTTTTGAAAATCGCTGAATACCTATAGGTAAAGGAAAAAGGGACTGTGAAGAAATGATTTACATTTTTTCACAGTCCCTTTTTTATTTCAGAAGATTCATGAAAATCATGAGAATAGAAGCGTTCAGAAAATCTACGACGAAAGCGCCGATTAAGGGAATGACGAAGTATGCGGTGTGGGCAGGACCGAACCGTTCGCACATGGCGTTCATGTTGGCGATGGCATTGGGTGTGGCGCCCATGCCGAAGCCGCAGGTACCGGAAGCCATGACGGCGGCTTCATAATTTCCGCCCATGACCCGGAAAATGACGAAGTAAGCGAAGAGGGCCATCACTACCGTCTGGATGAGAAGGGTGATGATGAGCGGCACTGCCAGATCAGCCAGCTGCCAGAGCTTCAAGCTCATGAGGGCGCAGGAAATAAAAATATTGAGGCACATGCCGCCAAGGACTTCGCTTTCCTTCTGATAAATGCCGTAGAGCCCTGTGCCTTCTGCTATGTTCCGGATGACCGCTGCCACAATCATGGCGCCGATGTAGCCCGGGAACACCAGGCCGATATCGATGAAAAACTGGCTCACATAGGTGCCGATGCCCATGGCCAGAAGGAGCTGGCCGAAGGCGTACATGAAATTGTCCATGTTGAGGTAATTGGCAGCAGCGTCTTCATCATTCTCTGTTTCCGGATGGGGACCCATTTTGCCGCCGGGCAGGGAAGCATCGATGACCCTTCCTTCCGAAGAGGTGAGACGGAAACGACGGATCAGGAGTTCACCGATAGGACCGCCGATAAAGGAGCCGGCCACCAGGCCGAAGGTGGCGGCAGCAAAGGCAATGGTGGTGGCATCGGAAAGTCCCATGCTTTCCAGTACAGGGCCGAAGGAACCGGAGGTACCGTGACCGCCGACCAGGGGGATGGAGCCGTCGGCCAGTCCCATGAGGGGATTTTCACCGAAAAAGCGGGAAAGGGAAATGCCGATGAGGTTCTGCATGACAATGAGGATGCCTACCAGCAGGGCCATTTTGATGACAAGAAGGCCCCCCTTTCGGATAAGGTGCACGCTGGCCATGTAGCCGATACTGGTGAAGAAAAGCATCATACACCAGTTCTGCATCACCGTGTCCTGGGTATAGGTCCAGATGCCTCTGGTGTATAAAATACAGTTCAGAATCGAAAAGATGGTGCCGCCGATGACCGGCGCCGGAATGCAGTATTTCCGAAGCAGCTTGATTTTCGTCTTCAGAAAGCCGCCCAGAAAAAAGACAGCCACCGCAGCTGCCAGGGTCTGGTACATGTTTAAATTGATTTCCATAGTTAATCTCCCATTTTTAATTACAGAGTAAAGTATAAAGGAATGGGGCCCCAGGGTCAAGAAATATGGGGAATCCGTATGGAAGAGACAGTTTTTGTTATGCATGGAAATGACAGGCCCCTGCCTTTTATGAAAAGACAGGCGGCGGAAGATATTCATAGTGTAAGGGGCAGGCCCTTTCAGGGATGCTTTTTGATTTCAAAACAGAGAACATCATGGATTCCCATCCCGGAAGTCCCGTTTCCAGCCACAATGTCTATGGAGCATGAAGAAATTCACAGGCTATGACGGCCCGGTGAAACCATGTATAATAGAATCAAATCATGAACAGGAAAGGAGTCTGCCATGTTTGATTTTCTGGATATAGGCACCCTGATTTACCGGGTGCCGGCCCTTCTCATCGCCCTGTCCTTCCACGAGTATGCCCATGCCGCTGTTTCTGACGCCCTGGGAGATCCCACACCTTCCCTGGACGGACGGCTCACCATCAACCCCCTGGCCCATCTGGATGTGCTGGGCACCATCCTTCTGGTGCTCTGCGGCTTCGGCTGGGCCAAACCGGTGATGATTAATCCAAGGTATTACAAGGATTACCGGAGCGGCGTATTGAAAGTGTCCTTTGCCGGCCCCGGCATGAATCTGTTCCTGGGCTTTCTTTCCATCCTGCTTTCCGCCATTCTGCTCAAGCTGGGCATGCTCAGCCGGGAAAGCGCCCTCTTTCTGAACTGGATTATGATGTACAATGTGTGGTTTGCCTTTTTCAATCTCATTCCCGTGCCGCCGCTGGACGGCTCCAAAATCCTCTCTATGTTCCTGCCGGGAGAGCTGTCCTTCAAATACGAAAATTTCAACGCCCAGTACGGCTTCGTCCTCCTGATGGTGGTGGTTTTCAGCGGCCTCATCAACCGCATCATCAATCCCCTGGCCAACCTTTTCATCTCCCTTTCAAGCTATGTGGTGTACCTGGTGTTTTAACTAGTGTACCAGTGGGCTGGTGAACTGGTGGGATAGTGAGGCTGCTTTCGGCTATCGGCTGTCGGCTCTCCGATGGCGGCGGGGACTGTATTCCCGAAGGTTGACACGCCTTATGGACAAGCCCCTATGGGGCTTGAGGG
>ERZ791612.441-NODE-441-length-23173-cov-68.775327_pt1 | contig 23173 bp, 22 predicted proteins | sample MGYA00509963_ERZ791612 | MGnify/ENA primary metagenome ERZ791612 (study PRJEB30046, sample SAMN00791906) | human gut metagenome | study: EMG produced TPA metagenomics assembly of the A metagenome-wide association study of gut microbiota in type 2... | reverse complement strand
AGGCCCATCCATCTTAAGAACCTTTTTCCACAACCCTTCTACACAACCCGCGGCGCCAGCCGCGCCCCTTTTTTATAAAACTTGCGGCGAAGCCGCAACCACCACCCTTTGAACCCTATGAATTCGGGCCGCGGAGCGGCCTCTGGGCATGACAAAAAACTTCTTATCTTCTGGCAGTTCTGGGCGCATCTGGATGCATTTGATTTGCATGGATAGGCTCATTCCACTGATATAAAGCAAAAGGTTATACCAGGACTTTATAAAAAGCATGGATTTTGTCCTGAAAATAGAGGCTGCCACAGATGATTCTGTAAAAAATCTAAAAATTGAGTAAAAGCCGTCATAATTAAAAAGGTGCCGGCTTTGTGGAAAGAGCGGATTCCCCCGCTCTTTTTCAAATGACTTGACCTTCTTCCGACGGCAAGGTATAGCCTTAGCGAGACATATGATGTTACTATGGCGCTTTGTGCCAAATGATGAAAACGTTGGAGGAAATACAGTATGAACAGGATTTATAAAATTATCTACAGCGAAGCCAGGAACGGCTACATGGTGGTATCTGAGTTTGCCCGCCGCCATGGCTGCAGCAGTGATCACCGCCCTGTTTTCTTTTTCATGGACTGGCATGACCGCAGAAGCGGCGGTGCAGAGTGAGCCGCTGGTGGTGACGGAAAAGGGCAAGGTGATAGATGATGATTTTCAAGTCATCAATCATACATATCCTACAGCCATTTATGCAGCTCCTTCTTCCACAGGAACGGTTCAGGTCAATTCCGATACAATCTCTGTCAAAAATAAAGGGGAACATGGGAATCATATAGGGATCATTCATACGGGCAACGGATGGAACGGAACGCTGAATCTAAAAGAGGGAATGAAGATCAGTGGAAATTTTACTGGGCCTGATGTTGATGCTAGCGGTGTGGAACTTGATGGCTATGAGCGGTTAACGGACGATAAGAATACAGGGAAACCATATGATGGCAAAGCTTACCTTGGAAATGATATTTCCATTTAGATGAAGGTTACTGTAAGTGTCCCGGGTAAGGCAGGTCTTTTTCTTATTACAACAAATACCGTGACCCATTCGTGTCAAAATCGAACTTGCAAACAGAGATGGTGGACGATTTTAGAAACATAAAAACTATGGGGAAATTAGATTCTATGGGCGTGTAATCAAGCTTTGCTGGATACCAATAGTGGTACGTTGTTTTCACGGTCAGAGAAGAAACTGCATTTTATATTTCTTTTCTGTACTGTTTTTTACCTAATTACTATTTTATAATAAAAATGAGAAGGCAGAAATGAGAAAGCAATGGGATGATCCACTTCTATAAAATGATGCAGGATGATTGTATTCCATGTAAAAAAGTTAATATAAGAATGCTGGAGTCAATTTAGAGAAAGGAATAAATTATGAGGGAACACCTGATGCAGGATTTACCGGCAAAAGCGAGCCGAGAAGATCCGGGGTTTTGGTTGCCTTTATGGATGCATCTGCTGGATACAGCTTATGTGATGAAGTACCTTGTTGACCACTGGCTTCCGGAGGCCGCCAAAAGAGCCATACTTCCCGATGGTGATGAAGAGCAACTGAGCAAGATTGCATTTCTTTTGGGCGCCCTTCATGATTTAGGAAAGGCAGCCCCGGTATTTTGCAGTATGCTTTTACAGCATCTGGATAAAGAGGTTGAAGAACGTTTGGATGCAGATGGGCTTTCCATTTCTTCTTATTGCGCTTTTCCCGATCGGGTTCGCTCCCCTCATGCATTGATTGGTGAGACAATTTTATTGCAGTACAAGTTTCCGTTAAGTTTTGCAACGATGGTCGGGGCTCACCATGGCATGCCTCATTTGCAGGAAGATAAACATTGGGCGGAAAAACAGCTTTCTCCGTTCTCTAAAACATTTGTCAACTACTATGACAGGGGTGACAAAGAAAGTGAAGAAATATGGAAAGGGCTGCGAAAGACTGTAATTGATCAGGGATTAAACCTGGCGCAGTGTTCCATTACAGATATACCTATATTATCTATGCCGACACAAGTTCTTATGACTGGGCTTTTGATTATGGCTGATTGGATTGCCAGCAATGAAAGTTATTTTCCTCTGATACCGGTTTCCCGTACAGGGAGCAAAGATGAATATCCTGGACGAGCTGAAAGGGGGGTACGCAAGGTAAATCTGCCGGATATCTGGAGCCCGGATGAATATACGATGACGGACGGTCAGTTCCAGAAAAAATTTGGCTTTCTGCCCAATGCAATCCAGAAGGCTGTCCTTTCCGCAATCAACTGTTCAGTAAAACCAGGGATTTTTATATTGGAAGCCCCGATGGGTGTGGGTAAGACAGAGGCTGCGCTGGCAGGGGCAGATTTGCTTGGCAGTCGCAATGGGTGTGGAGGATTGTTCTTTGGCCTCCCCACACAGGCAACTTCCAACGGAATCTTTCCCCGCATCGAAGAATGGGCATCGAAAGAAGCGGATGCAGAGCAGATGGTTTTGGGGATCAGGCTGGCCCATGGGGCTGCAGAAATGAATGATGAGTATCGGTCTTTGTTCCATGGTACGGCAAGTACGGATGAAGACGATGACAGGGAAAGTCTGCGGGTCCATCCCTGGTTTGAAGGAAGAAAGCAGGCATTACTGGCCGATTTTGTCATTGGTACGATAGATCAGCTGCTGATGGCTGCCTTAAAGCAGAAACACGTTATGCTGCGCCATTTGGGGCTGGCAGGAAAAGTGGTCATTGTAGATGAATGCCATGCTTATGATGCTTATATGAATCAGTTCTTATATCGAGCCTTAAATTGGCTGGGAGCCTATGGAGTTCCAGTCATTTTACTGTCAGCCACACTGCCTTATGCAAAACGGACAGCTATGATCCGTTCCTATAGGGGGGTGCAGACTTCTGTCCCGGCAGAGAAAAAAGAACCCTGGATGTGCAGTAAAGATTATCCGTTACTAACATGGACGGATGGACGTGATATAAAACAGATGAAAGTTTCTCTGGGTACATCTGAAAAAAAGGTACAAATCCGGAAAATCCATGATGACGAAATCATTCCTGTTTTACAGGACCGACTTTCTGATGGAGGCTGTGCCGGTATCATTGTGAATACAGTGAAAAGGGCACAGCAGCTGGCCGTAGAACTGAAACAAAAACTGATAGATGCTGACATTATGGTGTTCCATGCCGGTTTTACCATGGAACAGAAAGCAGCTATTGAACGTATACTGATGCAGCGGATTGGTAAGAAATCCCAAAGGGGAAGAAATCATTTTATCGTAATTGGTACCCAGGTCATGGAGCAATCCCTGGATATTGACTTCGATTTGTTATTTACAGATTTATGTCCGATAGATCTGCTTTTCCAGCGGATTGGGCGATTGCATCGACACACAAGAAATCGACCGGAGAAACTGCAGAAACCGACTTGCCTTGTAATGGGTACGGATCCTGCTGATGGATTGGAAGAAGGAGCCAAAGCGGTGTACGGTGAATATCTGCTGTTGCGTACTAGAGAACTGCTTCCAGATCAATTTTCATTGCCGCTGGATATCTCGGAATATGTACAGAATGTTTATGATGAGAATTTTATCATCAATCCGGCCGCTGAAGAGAAAGCATTGGCCCAATACCAAAAAGTCTTAAAAGAGAAGGAACTGGCGGCGCAAACCCATTGTCTGGGGTTACCCAGAAAATCTAAATACCATAACAAATGGAATACGTTAGAAGGCTGGCTGGATGATACCCCGGATCTCAATGAAAAACAGTTAGAGGCTACTGTTCGGGATGGGGGTGAAAGCATCGAAGTAATCCTGCTCCAGCAATGCGAAGAGCCTGACGTATTTGTAGATGTAACCAGCCGAAAAGTGAGATTCTATGGGGATTTGGAACCCGGTGAGGATGAAGCGCGTCAAATCTATCGACAAAAGGTTCGCCTTCCGACTTTTATGGGAAAAGGAACATTGGGGGAGCATGTGGTCAAAGAACTGGAAAAATCTACAAAACAATGGGTACCCTTGTGGCTCAAAAATCCCTTTTTATCGGGAGAACTGTTCATGGTTTTCAACCAGGAAGGGAAAACGGAACTGGCTGGATATACGATTCGATATGATTCATTCCTTGGCCTAAGTTATGAAAAGGAGAAATGAGAATGAAAGAACGTGAATTCAATCTGTTGGATGAGCCCTGGATCAAAGTGCTACGGCCTGATTTGCAGATGGATACCCTTTCCTTACAGGATGTTATGCTTCATGGGCAGGACTATAAAGACCTGGGAGGGGAAAACGCCCTTCAAAATTTTGCTGTGCTGCGTCTTCTGATTTCTGTTGCTTATACGATTTTTTCTCGTGTAGATGAAAATGGAGAAAAAGATGATCTGGCAACTATCGATGATCTAGAAGATGCAAAGGATGCAGCCATTGGTCGTTGGAGTGCACTGTGGAATAATAAACAATTCCCGGAAAAACCGGTGCTGGACTATTTTAAGAAACATCATGATGAATTCTGGCTATTTGACCCTGTACGGCCTTTTGGACAGGTACCAGAAGCAAAACAGGGAACGGAATACGAAGCAGCAAAGCTTATTGGGGATATTTCAGAAAGCAATAATAAAATCCGAATTTTTGCTAATCGTAGTGGATTGAAAAAAAGAGTTGTGTCCTATGGAGAAGCTGCCAGATGGTTGTTGTTCGTAAATGCTTTTGATGATACTTCGGGCAAAGCCAAACAAAAAGGGCTGCCTTCGCCAGGAGCAGGTTGGGTCGGCAAGCTGGGAATGATTCAGGGAGTCGGGAAGAACCTGTTTGAAACCATTTTACTTAACTGTACTTTCCTAAAAGATGGAACCCAGAAATGGGGTGAGGAAGCTAGTCCCAATTGGGAACATCTCCCGAAACCGGATGAACGGACAGAAATTCCTGTTCCTGATAATTTAGCGGGATTATTGACACTGCAATCCAGAAGATTGTTGTTAAAACGGAATCATGGAAATGTAACTGGATACTATCTTTTGGGAGGCGATTTTTTCAGCAACAATGGTCATGATGGTGCTTTTAATGAACAAATGACTGTTTGGAACCAACCTAAATCTAAGGACTTAAAGAAAAATGTCTTTCATCCCCAGCGTAATTTACTGGAAAAACAGATGTGGAGAGATTTTGGGAACTACTTTATCGCTACTGAACCGAATAAGTCCAATCGTCATCTGCCGGGAGTAGTCAGATGGATCCGAACCCTCGATAATGAAGAATTTGATGAAGACAAACCGATTCAATTTAAAACAATTGCCCTGCAGTATGGAGATAAAGATTTTTTTATCAATGATTTTAGCAGTGATACTTTAACAATCTATTCCACTTTGCTGGATGAAGAAGAATATGCCATCCAGTATGAAATCAATGCCCAGATTGAAAAGTGCCAAAAGGCAGCTAATGCAATCAATTGGTTGATAAATAATCTGGAAATCGCCGGAGGGGGGATACGGAGAAAAAAACAAATAAGGGAGCTGAAATCTTTTATCAAAAGATAGATGCGCCTTTTCGCACGTGGCTGCTGCGGTTCCATGGCCCTGTACTCCAGAACCCGGATAGCGTGAGAAAATTGTATGAAGAGTGGGAACGGAGCGCAAGGAATATTGCTCTGGACATTGCTCGTGAAGCAGAAAACAATGCCAGTACACAGGCTTATCTGGGTAGGATTGCTGGCAAAGAAGGAAATAAACAATTCTATTCTCTTCCCAAAGCTGATTACCTGTTTCGTGGCAACCTCTTTAAAATTTATCCGAAAGTGGGTGACGAAAAGTGAATCAAACGGAATTAGTCCGAAAGTATGTGAAACATAAAATAGAACTTTTACAACGAGGATTGGAAAAAAGCAGTGGAAAAGCCGAATTTGCTCTGCTTCGTCGAGGAATAGGAAAGCAACCAGGTGAATTACCTTCTTTATGGGGTATGCTGCTGGAGCAAATGCCGGAAGAACTGCAGGGGCAGGGGAAACAGCCTTCACGGGGTGAATGGGCTGTATATATAGCGTTGACGTTATATGCCCTGCATCAGCAGGGACAGGCGGTATCCATGAATCATCCCGGAATGACGCTGGGCAGAGCTCTCCATGCCATGGTACCTGCTGGAAATCAGGATGCAGAAGAGCGTATCCTTCGCCGTTTCAATCAAATGGCAACCTCCTCTGATATGGAGGAACTGTCGCAGCATCTAAGGGGCATTGTCGAATTATTACGCTCAAAAGGTATTCCGTTGGATTATGTGGATTTGGCTGGTGATCTTTATAATTACCAGCTTTTAGATTATCAAAATACTGTTCGCTTAAAATGGGGACGGGAATACTATTATGTGAAGAAACAGGACAATAAGGAGGAAAATCATGATTAAAAATCTGTATGTTGACATCCTTGTTTTACAAACAGTACCGCCCAGCTGTGTGAACCGGGATGATACGGGAAGTCCGAAGACAGCTGTCTATGGAGGAAGCACTCGTGCTCGGGTTTCTTCGCAGGCTTGGAAACATGCTATCCGTCAATATTTTGAGACAATTTTTCCGGCAGGACAATTAGGCAAACGTACAAAACACATTGTTGAACTGGTAAAAGAAGCTATTTGTAAGAACAATCCGGAACTGACCTCAGAGAAAGCTGAAAAAATGGCCATCAAGGCCTTTGAGAATGCCGGTCTGAAAATCAAGGACGCAACGAAAGGAACGGATGCTTTATTTTTCATCAGTGAAGGTCAAATCCAGGCTCTGGCACAACTTACAATTGATGGAGAAACCGATAAGAAAAAGTATAAAGAGGCGTTACAGGAAAAACCTTCCATTGATATGGCCATGTTCGGTCGTATGGCTGCCAGTGATCCTTCTCTAAACTATGATGCAACTGTCCAGGTAGCTCACAGTATATCGACGCATACTGCTCATAACGAATATGATTATTTTACAGCTTTGGATGATTGTTCCAGAGAAGACAATGCTGGAGCAGGTCATTTGGGTACTGTAGAATTCAACTCTGCAACGCTATATCGTTTTGCAACAGTGAACGTGAAAGAACTGGCGAAATTCGCAGGCACTGAAACAGCCCAGGCGGTACGGAATTTTATGGAGGCTTTTATCTACAGTATGCCTACGGGTAAGGAAAATACCTTTGCCAATCGCACTTTGCCCAATGATATCTATATCGCAGTACGGAATGATCAGCCCATCAATTTGTGTGGTGCTTTTGAAAAACCGGTCCAGGCGGGTCAGAAAGGGTATATCCAGGCTTCTGAAAAAGCCTTCGTTGACTATACCAGCAAACTGTATCAGCAATATGGTAATGCTCCGGAAATGGCTTTTGGCATGGGAGATGGTTGTGCTGAATTGGTTGAAACAACTGCTGTTCCGGCTGTTTTGGACAGCCTGGAAAACTATCTGCAGGGAAAGCTGGAGAATGAAAAATGAGTACACTCCTGTTGCGGCTTGCTGCTCCGCTGCAATCCTGGGGAGATGATTCCAATTTCAACAATCGACGGACATATTCCGTACCTACTAAAAGTGGTGTCCTGGGAATGATTGCAGCAGCGTTGGGCAGAAAGCGAGACGATTCTATCGATGATTTGAAAATGTTGGAAATGGGTGTTAGAGTGGATCAGGCGGGTAGCGTACTCACTGATTTTCAGATGGTCCATGGAAAAAAACAATCAGATATTACTCAACGGTATTACTTATCTGATGCTGTTTTCCTGGTGGGATTGACTCATCCTGATGATTTGTTTATAAACAGTCTGAAGGAGGCCCTCTTGCATCCGGCTTTTCCTCTTTTTTTGGGACGCAGATCCTGTCCGCCTTCTTATCCGTTGGTCTTGGGGATTCGAGATTGCAATTTGAAGGAAGCACTTGAAAATGAACCTTGGCTGGCCCAGGAATGGAGAAAAAAGAGACTGTCAGGAAAACTTCGGCTGATATTGGAAAGCACTGGAAAGGGAACAGCCATTTTTCATCGGCTGAGAGATGTCCCCGTTTCTTTCAATCCAGAACAGCGCGAGTACCAGTATCGGTACGTTCAGGAAGAAGGTTATGTTTCATGTTCCAGCGAGTCAAAAACGGAACATGATGCGTTTGGAGAATTGGAGTGAGCGCGAATGTATTATATGTCAAGGATGAGACTGGATCCTACAAAACGGAAAACCATGATTGCCCTGGCTGATCCCAATTTATTCCATGGAGCCATTGAACATGCCTTTTTGGGGGAATCAGGCCGAACGCTTTGGCGAATCGATGCCTTGGAAGGTAAGATATATCTTCTTCTGGTCAGTGAACAGAGACCCATGCTTCAGCATGCTGTGGAACAATTCGGCTTTCCGCAGGAAGGAAACGGCTGGGAGACTAAAGAATATAGTGGCTTTCTGGAGAAAATCACAGAAGGCAGCCGTTGGCATTTTCGGCTGGTGGCTTTTCCGACCCATAGTGTACTGATGGGAAAGGATACCCAGGGTAAAAGGGGTAAAGTATATCCCCATGTAACTCCGGAATATCAGAAAAAATGGCTGCTGTCCAGAAGCGAAAAACATGGCTTTTCTCTGAATGAAGATGAATTTCAGGTCGTACAGGACCGATCATATTTTTTCAGAAAGTCCTATGGACCTAAACACAGGGTGTCCTTGCTGTCTGTGACTTTTGAAGGAATATTGCAGGTTACGGATCCGGGGAGGTTCCGGGCAATACTAACCGGGGGAATCGGACGGGGTAAAGCCTATGGGCTGGGAATGATGACCATCGCAGGTGAAATTCAATGACAGATATCCCTGGCATTAAACAGCCGAAATTGAACGCACTTCCGCAGATTGGAGACCGTATGACTTTCATTATGTGGACCATGCAGTCATCAACCGAAGAGATGGAGCCATTACTGTAACAGATAAAGACGGCATTGTTTATCTTCCAGCCGCTGCTGTCTCTGTACTGATTCTGGGCCCGGGGACAGACGTTTCCCATCGGGCTATGGAACTGATCGGGGATGCCGGTGTCACTGTTGTCTGGACCGGGGAACATGGAGTGCGCTATTATGCCAGCGGCCGTCCCCTGACTCATCGTTCCGGAATGTTGGTGGAACAGGCCAGGCGAGTCAGCAACCAGAGGCTTCATTTGGATGTGGTAAGAAAGATGTATCAGCTGCGCTTCCCTCATGAAGATGTATCGACTCTGACGCTGCAGCAGCTTCGCGGCCGGGAAGGCAGCCGCATCCGACACGTGTATCAGGAGTGTTCTAGGAAGTGGAATGTGCCATGGAATGGAAGAGATTATAATCCAGAAAATTTTGAAGCCAGTGATACCGTGAACAAAGCTCTTTCCATGGGACATGCCTGTCTCTATGGATTGGCGCATGCAGTGATAGCCGCTTTGGGATGTTCTCCCGGTCTTGGATTTGTTCATGTAGGACATGATTGCTCCTTTGTTTATGATATTGCTGATTTGTATAAAGCAGAGATAACCATACCAGTTACTTTTGAAGTGGCTGCACAAAACGTTGATGAGTTGGAAAGGACTGTTCGGCGTCGGGTGAGAGATGAGATGGTAAAGAGGCATATTCTGGAACGTATGGTCCATGACATCCAGTGGCTTTTGAAGGATACAGAACCTGGCAAGGAAAAATCCAGGATGCAGTCTACTTGTGGGACAACCGATTGGGCACGGTGGCCAATGGGAAACAGTACCATGAGATGGCAGGAGAAAAATCATGATTGTGGTTACTGTTACCAACTGTCCGACCAGCCTGCGGGGCGACTTGACAAAATGGCTCTGTGAAATCAATGCAGGCGTATATGTAGGACGTGTTTCGGCCAAAGTGCGGGAAGAACTGTGGAAAAGAATCTGCCAGCATCTCAAAAATGGGCAGGCCACCATGGTTTTCAATGCAGCCAATGAGCAGGGGATGGATTTCTATACCTGGAATTCTACCTGGAAACCGGTGGACCTGGATGGCATCAAGTTAATGCTGCATCCATTGCCAGGAAATCCGATGAATGACTCTCAGGAGAATCGTGGTAGAAGCAAAGCAGGGCTGCATGTTTTTTTACGAAAGAAAGCTGCCAAACAGAATCGGTTCGAAGCATTGCGCAATTATACGGTGGTGGATTTAGAAACTACCGGATTGGATCCTCTGAAAAATGAAATCCTTGAATTCGGAGCGATAAAAGCCCGAAAAGGGGAAATCATCAATCGATATGAAAAGCTGGTCCGTATTTCAGGAAATATCCCAACTGTAATTTCTCAGATTACAGGAATCACCACAGAGTTGGTTCAACAAAAGGGAGAGCCTTTAAAAGAAAGTCTGATAGAATTTTTGGAATTCATAGAAGAAGAGCAGCTACTGTTTTATAATGTTCCATTCGATATGGGATTTCTGATTCAGGCTTGTGGAATTTGTGACTTGCCTGTTCCGGAAAACCCTTGTGTTGATGTATTGAAGATGGCGCATAAAAAGTTAGGAGGAATGCCAAACTATAAATTGAGCACTGTGGCAGAGCATTTTGGACTGGACAAACAGAAACATAGGGCTTTGGAAGATTGTATCTTGACACAGCAGGTGTTTTTAAAGTTAAATGAAATAGGATTATAACGCCATGAAGAATGGCGTATTTTAGGCATTTTTTTAGTGTGGACCCCGCGTATGCGGGGATGATCCTAAATCAGCTATGTCCTGTTTGGCAAGGCCTCTGTGGAACCCGCGTATGCGGGGATGATCCCAATTTCTACGACATGCAGGATATCGCTTACAAGTAGACCCCGCGTATGCGGGGATGAACCCCTGGTGGCCGCTGTGCTGGGAGACACCCCGGCGTGGACCCCGCGTATGCGGGGATGAACCCCACCTTACCATTATTACCGTCTGTTTCAATTCGTGGACCCCGCGTATGCGGGGATGAACCTTATCCCTGCTATGAACAATATAAGCTGGCTAAGTGGGCCCCGCGTATGCGGGGATGATCCCGTCATAGACATGGACCAGACTGGAGGCGCCGGGTGGGCCCCGCGTATGCGGGGATGATCCCTACGATACTTTCGCCGCTTTCACCGGCGGAGGGTGGACCCCGCGTATGCGGGGATGGTTCCAATGCCACCATCTGGGGGATCGGGCGTAATCTATGGACCCCTTATTGTTAGAGCCAGGCGAAATCGCCATTTTGAGTCGGGCGAATTTAGCCAATTTCAGCCAAAGAAAAAAGTCAACAATCCAACACTATTGTTAACCATATAAGGAAGATAGGCCGCTTTTACTCCATCGGAAATAGGATAATGTAGTTTTTTGTTCGCAGAGTGATCCTTTCAAGTCTCTGTCCGCGGCAGCTGCTTCCGCTAATCATAATTACCATCGTATCATCAAAGGCCCTATTCGTTGCGCAGCCTAATGAGTCATTATCTGCGATCTTCCGTCCGGTTTGCCGGCTATTGCTGGTGAAGATGATCGTAGAATCGGTTTTCTTGGCATATCTCCGATCTATCATATCGAAGAACGGCCTCGTATCCTACTTGTCGAAATGGCAGTGGAATCTGGGCATTCACTGGCGGTTCTGAGGCACTTAAAAAACGCACAGCAGAGGCTGTGCGTTTTTTGCATGGGAGTAGATTGCTGTCGCCTTATGGACAAGCTCCTATGGGGCTTGAGGGTTGACGGCCCGCTGGGCCGAAGGTTCTTAAGGGGCTTAAGTTTGACGCGCCTTTGGCGTGCACAGCAGACATGATTTGAAGGAGCAAAGCGACGCACAAATCATAGTGAGTCGTTTCCCCTTTAGGGGCGAGGGTTGTGGTAGGGCGCCTCTAAATTATAGAAGGCGCCAGTTTGTATAAAACCATACAACCGCCCCCCTTTGGTGGCTGGCGCCACCACCTTGCCCGGTGGGAAGCATGTCATATGATATAGAAAACTAATTCCGTAACGCTGACTTTATAAGCATTGCCCGCAGGGCAATCCGCAACCCTCGGGGCCAAAGGCCCCGTCAAACTTAAGAACCCTTGGGCCGAAGGCCCATCCATCTTAAGAACCCTTTTTATACAACCCTTCTACACAACCTGCGGCGCCAGCCGCGCCCCCTTTTTTAGAATCTGCGGCGAAGCCGCCACCACCACCCTCGGCCCGAAGGGCCGTCAAACTTAAGAACCTTTAGAACCCTCGGGGCGCAGCCCCGTCAACCCTCACGCCGCAGGCGTGTCCCATGAACCCTCACGCCGCAGGCGTGTCCAAAGTCCTACCACATAATATCCCCATCCACCAGCTGTCCGTCCAGGGGAAGGGTGCTGGTGAACTGCCAGAGCCGGGCGCCGGGCTGGCTGCAGGTGCTGCCCCACTGGGCGCACCAGAGGGGTGTGCCTTCAGGCAGGAAGGGGAGGTGGATTTTTTCTTCCAACCAGAAGCAGCTGCTGTAGAGGCCGGCGGGATATCCTTCTTTTTCCATTTCTTCAAGGTAGGCATGGCAGAGGGCGGTGATTTCTTCTCTGCCGGTGATGCCCCGCTTTTCTTTATAGCCGTCGGCGTCTTCCATGTCCAGCCAGCAGCCCGCCGGGAGGCGGTCTTTGGACAGGCCGCAGTCTTTCAGAACGGCGGCGGTGAAGCGGGCTTCTTCTGCTGCTTCTTCTTCGGTGAGGGCATAGCTGTAGTAGTAGATGCCCAGTTCCAGTCCGGCGGCCAGGACACCGTTTACCTGTTCATAGAAACGGCTGTCCAGGTGGCCTTTTCCCCAGCCCAGACGGACGATGACGAAGGAAGCTCCCTGTTTTTTCAGGGACTGCCAGGAGAGGGGCTGGTTGTGTTCCGATACATCGATGCCCCATTTCATTTTCTGCCTCCTTTCATGTGCTTCAGCATGAAGGTAACAGAAGAAAAGCCTGCTTCCGACAGATTTTCCATGACAGAAAGGGCTTCGGCAGCAGTCAGGTATCCCACGGCCAGGGATACCATGCCCGAGGGGAAGCCGCTTTCGGAGAGAAGATAGTCGGCGCAGGCGGAAACCAGGACGCACAGATTATAAAGGATGAGTTTGGACAGGCCCTGCTCTTTCATGACGCTGCTGCAGATGAGACCCAGGCGGCGGGCCCGGGGAATGGCGCGAATCATGGAAAGCAGGGTGGCCTCCGATTTCCCTTCGGCCCTGAGCAGAGCGGCGCTGATGGCAATCCAGCGGGACAGCAGGTCTGCCAGCACCAGCAGGGAAAAGCAGAGGAACATGAAGGCGTGGTGCACCAGGGCAAGAAAGAAAATAGACAGGGCCGCCTTCAACGGAAAGTGGGAGGCCAGGTCCTCCCCGGGGTAAAATGATTGATTCATAGGAAACCTCCTTTCATGAAATCCATTTCCTGTTTCTATAGTCATGAAGGGGGTGGATTGTCACCGGAGGCCCTTTTTGTGGTAAAATACGCTTGATGAAAGGGAAAGGAGAGGTTTCTTTGAACCATTTGAAATTGAAAGCGGCATCTCTTCTGTTTTCTGTTGTCCTGCTGGCAGGCTGCGGACTGACCGATGAGAAAATCACCATGAAGCCGGAGACGGGAGAGAACATCCAGGTCACCCTGGACAGGGGGGACGATTTTTCTATGGAAGCATCGTCCGGTGTCCTTGTAGTGTACCAGAAGAAGAAGGTCATGATGCGCTGTGCCTTCATCAGCAGGGAACAGGAACAGGCCCAGCGGGCCTCTATCATTACCATGCCCTTTGAAATCCACAGGGAAGAGGAAAACTATATTTCCTACAGCATGGGTGGCCCCGATGGTATGGTGAACTACTACATGTATCCGGTGGGAAAAAAGACTTGGCTCTACGCCGCCACCCACCTGCCTCCGGAAGCAGCGGAGAAGGTACTTTCCCGCATTCATTTCAAAGAGGGCAGTGAGTAATCCATTGTTTTCACGCAAAGGGGGACATCATGAGAGTTCTGGTGAGCGCCTGCCTTTTGGGCAGGAACTGCAAGTACAGCGGCGGAAATAACAGAAATGAAAAGGTTCTGGCCTTTCTGCAGGGAAAAGAAGTGGTCCCGGTGTGCCCGGAAGTGGAAGCAGGCCTTCCGGTGCCCCGGCCGCCTGTGGAAATCCGAAAGGGCCGGGTGGTCTGTAAAGATGGCAGGGACATGGATGAAATCTACCGCCTGGGCGCAGCCCGGGTGCTTTCCCGTATGGGAAAGGTGGACCTGGCCATACTGAAATCCGGCAGTCCCACCTGCGGCGTCCACGATATCTACGACGGTACCTTCAGCGGAAAGAAAATCAAAGGCCGGGGCGTGCTGGCAGAAGCCCTGGTCAGGGCAGGAGTGCCGGTGGTGGATGAAAAGGAGCTGCTCAGCGGCCCGGGGCCAAAGGGGTTGACGGCTTTTAGGGACAAGCCCTGACGGGCGTGAGGGTTCAAGCGCCTGTGGCGTGGTCGGGATCGGGATTGGGACCTGGGCGGTGCTTTCCAGTATTCCCGAAGGGGCCTGCGCCTGCGGCGCAGAGGGGCATATGGCATCCATCGGGCCTCTGGCCCTCGGTGCCAAGGGTTGTGGAGAAAGGTTGCATCGCTTCGCTCAGGGGGCCGCCGATTGGCGGTCAGGATAGCGATAGAGTATCACATCGTTGCTCTGCCCCGTACACCCTTTTGCCACTACGTGGCATTTCCCCTCAAGGGGAAACGAGAGATATGAGGGAAAAAACAGCGAGTCATATACTTCAGGTACCATTTCGGCGTTTTTCCCCTTTGGTGGCTGGCGCCACCACCTTCCCGCCCCGTTGGGAAGCGTGTCACTTGATTCTCAGTCGCCTACGGCTCCTTGTGAATCAAGTTCCCTTGCCACCACTCCGTGGTGGGACTATGGATGCTTAGTCGTGGGGCCATGTCTCTACAGGAAAGCATAGAGCGGCCTATTCTGCCCCCTGCATAGGGGGAAGTCCGGCGCAGCCGGATAAGGGGGAGCCGCGCAGCGGCTAATCACCAGAATGCTTATCATGCTATATGACACTGAAAGTAAATCCCGTAACGCTGACTTTATACTTATCGCCCGTAAGGGCGATACCACAACCCTCGGCCCGAAGGGCCGTCAAACTTAAGAACCTTAAGAACCTTCGGGGCGAAGCCCCGTTAACCCTCACACCGCAGGTGTGTCCTCTGAACCCGGGCCACAGAGTGGCCCCCTGCGGCCCTTAATTTCCCATTGCAAGAAGAGTCAATATATTATAAACTGATACGAGTGATATTTCCAAAAGCGTAAGAGCAGGGAGGCGTTTCAAAATTTTAATCGGCGGTATAGAAGCAGGCGGTACTAAAATTATTTGCGGCGTGGGAGAAGTGAAGGATGGCACCATTCGCATTCTTTCGGAAATGCGGTTTCCTACCACCACCGCATCCCGGGTGCTGCCGGAAATCATTGCCTGGTTTAAGCAGTATTCCATCGAATCCCTGGGAATAGCCAGCTTCGGGCCTCTGGACCTGAAGAAGGACTCCCATACTTACGGCTACATCAAAGCGACACCGAAGAAGGGCTGGCAGGATGTGGACTTTGTGGGACCCTTTGCCCGGGCTTTTGCGATTCCTATCGAGTTTGATACAGATGTGAACGGGGCGGCTCTGGGGGAATCGGTCTACGGCGCCGGCAGGGGATGCCAGGTGGTGGCTTATATGACCGTAGGCACCGGCATCGGCGTAGGCCTTTACACGGAAGGAAAGCTTCTCCATGGTCTGGTGCATCCGGAAGCAGGGCACATGCTGATCCAGCGCCACCCGAAGGATACCTATGAAGGAAGCTGTCCTTTCCACAAGGATTCCTTCCTTCCCGGCGGCTGCCTGGAAGGATACGCCTGCGGACCGGCTATCCAGCAGCGCTGGGGCGCGCCGGGAGAGACGCTGCACAACCGGAAGGAAGTATGGGAAATGGAAGCCTATTACCTGGGACAGGGCGTTTCCAATCTGGTGCTCCTCTATTCTCCGGACAAAATCATTATCGGCGGCGGCGTCATGCATCAGGACAACCTGTTCCAGATGGTGAGAGATGAAGTCAAGAAAAATCTGAACGGTTACATTCATTCGGATATGGTGGAAGGGAATCTGGAGAATTACATCGTTCCGCCGATGCTGAAAGATCATGCCGGTCTCATCGGTGCCATCGAACTGGGCAAGAGGGCCTGGGAAAACGAAAATAAACAGTAATAGCAAAAAACTTCAGCCTTTTTGGGGGCTGAAGTTTTTTTTGTGAAGTTTCCTGTCGGTAAGAAACGCAAAGGCGCCAAGTCGGACAGGAAACCATACGCAAATAGTTTCCTGTCGGTAAGAAACGCAAAGGTGCCAAGTCAGACAGGAAACCATTCGCAGCCAGTTTCCTGCCGCTATGAAAGGCACCGGCACTCCGTGTCTCTTATTTCACCCATTCCACCGATTCGGAGAGGGGCTTTCTGCTCTTGTCCCGGTGCGGTGTTTCGGCCCGATAGCCGAAGGCGGCCATGACGGCGATGCCGTAGTGCTTTGTGTCGAAGAGGTGATGCTCTTCTCCCAGAAGGCGGGTCATGTCGGCGGGATTGAAGCCTTCCAGGGGGTAGGAGTCGATGCCCATGTAGGCAGCCATGGTCATCATGTTGGCCATGACGATGTAGGCCTGCTTGGAGGTCCAGTCCAGGGCGGTGCGTTCGGAGTCAAGGATTTTCATTTCCTCTTTCCCGAAGCGGGTGTACACCTGGCTGTAGAAGTTGTATACTTCCGGCGGCACCTGGTGGATGTCCTTCAGCATGTGGTCTGCATAGGGGGAACCGAAGGTGATGTCTTCTCTCCTGTTGGCCAGGAAAACCACGAAATGGCTGGCGCCGGAGAGGCCGGCTCTGGCGCCCCAGCCGTAGGGCATCATTTCCTCCCGGATTTTTCTGTTCTGGATGACCAGGATTTTCCAGGGTTCCATGCCAAAGGAGGTGGGAGACAGACGGGCCGCTTCCAGCAGGGTTTCAAAGTCCTCATCGGAAATGATTTTTTCCGGATCAAATTTCTTCGTGGCATAGCGGTACTTCATGGCTTCCAGAAGGACCTTCTTATCATTATGGGGCTTGGGTGTATCTTTGGTGGGGATCGTAATGGATTCGTTATTCATGATTGACTCCTTTATATCTATAATTATCTATGAAGAGATAGATTAAATATAGCATTTTTTCTATATAAAGTCAACGGGATGCTTTATGGACACGCCCTTATGGGGCTTGAGGGTTCAAAGGGTGGTGCTTTCCAGTATTCCCGAAGGTTGACACGCCCTTACGGGCGTGAGGGTTGATGGCGCCGCCGGGCCTTTGGCCCTGGGCGCCAAAGGTTCTGCCTGTGATCGGCTTCGCCTTACAGGCGGGTTGAGGGCTCTCGCCCTCGGGAGTTATATAGTATCGCTGCGCTGGCGAGGTACGGCGCCTTCGGCGCCATTTTTTATGCCGCCAAAGGCGGCGAAAAGCATACAACCGCCCTGGCGGGCGATGGAGATTCCCCCTTTGGTGGCTAACGCCACCACCTTTCCCCCTCTTCGAGGTGGCACAACAACCCGTGCTTACTGTAGAGAGGCTTATGAAGAGAATGTTTCGCGGTGTTTTATTCTGCCTCCTGAACAGGGGTGGCAAGGGAACACGATTCGTAAGGAAGCGAAGCGACCTGAGAATCGTGTGACACGCTTTCCCGTGGATGCACAGCGAACATGATTTGAAGGAGCGCCAGCGACGCACAAATCATAGTGAGTCGTTTCACCTTTAGGTGGAAGTCCGGCGCAGCCGGATAGGGGGAGGCGAGCGCAGCGAGCCAACCCGCAGAATGCTTTTCATGCCATATGGTACTGAAAGTAAATCCCGTAACGCTGCCTTTATACTCATCGCCCAAAGGGCGATACCACAACCCTCGGCCCAAAGGGCCGTCAAACTTATGAACCCTCCGGCCCATAGGGCCGGTCCATCTTAAGAACCCTCCCTCATAACGCTGACTTTATAAGCATTGCCCTACGGGCAATACCGCAACCCTCGGGGCCAAAGGCCCCGTCAAACTTACGAACCCTTGGGCCGAAGGCCCATCCATCTTAAGAACCTTTTCCTCTGAACCCTCCAAATCAAAAAAGCTCCCCGGAGGGAGCTTTTTGCATTCGATTTCATCCTATTCATGCACGGCTTTGGCAGGCTGGAAGTGGGAGAGGATGATGCCCAGGATGAGGCCTGCCAGGCAGAAGGACACCCAGGAGAGGCCGTAGCCTGCAAGGGGCAGGGAGGCCATGAAGGTGTCCAGGCCGCCCAGGGAAAGGCCTGCGGTGTGGAGGCCGTCATAGAGGGAGGGGAAGAAGGTGAAGAGGGTGGCGGTGCGGTATACGCTGCGGTAGCCGCCGTAGAGGGAGTGGGTGAACGTGAGGATCACCAGGGAAATGGTGAGGGGATAGAGGAACATGAGCACCGGAATGGCTGCCTTGATAATGGTGGTGAGGCCGAAGAGGGCTACAAAGAAGGAAATGATAGAGAAGGCAGACACCCACAGGGTGTAGGAAAGGGCAGGAATGAGACGGGAGAAATATTCAGCGCAGGCGGTAATGAGTCCTACACTGGTGGTGAGGCAGGCCAGGAGCACGATGACACCCATGATGATGCGGCCATAGGAGCCGAAGTAGTAATGGGCGGCACCCACCAGCACGCCGGCACCGTTTTCCTGCATGCCCAGTTCCGTCACAGAGCTGGCGCCAAGGAAGCAGAGGAAGATGTAAATAATGCCCAGGCAGGCACCGGCGATGAGGCCGCTTTTCAGGGTAGAAAGAGCCACTTCTTCATTGGTGTCGGCGCCGTACTGACGGACGGAGTTGACTACGATAATGCCGAATACGAAGGCAGCCAGGGCATCCATGGTGCCGTAGCCGTCCAGGAAGCCCTGGGTGAGGGCTTTCATGGTGTCCCGATAGCTGTCGGCAGCAGGCTGCCAGGGTCCCATGGGATGGATGGTGGAAACAATGAAAAGAAGGGCCAGGAAAAGGAGGAGTACCGGCGTAATGATTTTGCCGATACGGCTGACCAGCTTATTGGGGCTGATGGAAAGCCACCAGGAAACGACGAAGAAAAGGAAGCAGAAAATATAGAGAGCGCTGGATTTCATGGCGCTTCCGAAGAAGGGGGAAATGGCGATTTCAAAGGATGTGGTGGCCGTACGGGGGATGGCAAAGGCCGGCCCGATGGTGAGGTACAGGGCCACCGTGAAGAAAATGGCATACTTGGGGTGGATGCGGGAAGCCAGGGCCTGCAGGTCATTGCCGGAATAACCGATGGCCGCTACCCCCAGAATAGGAAGGCCCACACCGGTGACCAGAAAGCCGATGGTGGCGGGAATGGTATTGACGCCGGAATTTTGACCCATGAATACGGGGAATATCAGGTTGCCGGCGCCGAAGAAGAGGGCGAAGAGCATGAGCCCGATGGGAATGAGGGAATTGGCTGATTTCTTCATGACATACACTCCTTTGACAATAGAATGCAGAGGCAGGACATCAAAAAGCCCTGCCGGAAACAATCCGACAGGGCACAAATGCGTGAGGTACCACCTTGTCTTGCGTACTCAATTGGGCTGTAACGGTGCCGCCGCTTGCTCCTGGTCATGGATAGACTCAGAGAAGGACTCCCGGGTGACGCGGCTCGTTCGCTTCAGCAGCTCGCACCATCCGCTGCCTCTCTGGGAAGATTCCCGGGCCTGATTCCGGTCATTGTCATGATATAAGTTAAATTAATTCTAGCATGAGGAAATTAGTAAGTCAAGAGGCTTTTGGGGACAAGCCCCTATGGGGCTTGAAGGTTCAAAGGGACACGCCCTGTCGGGCGTGAGGGTTGACGGCCCTTCGGGCCGAAGGTTCTTAAGGGGCTTAAGTTTGACGCGCCTTTGGCGCGAGGGTTGTTGTAGGGCGCCTCTAAATTATAGAAGGCGCCAGTTTGTATAAAACCTTAACAACCGCCCTGCGGGCGAGGAAATGCAATCCCCCTTTGGTGGCTGGCGCCACCACCTTTCCCCCACTCCGTGGTGGGACTATGGATGCTTAGCCATGGGGCCATGTCTCTACAGGAAAGCATAGAGCGGCCTATTCTGCCCCCTGCATAGGGGTGGCAAGGGAACACAATTCGTAAGGAAGCAAAGCGACCTGAGAATCGTGTGACACGCTTTCCCGTGGAGAAGTCCGGCGCAGCCGGATAGGGGGAGGCGAGCGCAGCGAGCCAATCCGCAGGATGCGTATCAAGCTATATGACTCATAACGACAATCCCGTAACGCTGACTTCATGCTCATCGCCCGAGAGGGCGATACCACAACCTTCGGCCTGAAAGGCCGTCAAACTTAAGAACCCTCCGGCCGCAGGCCGGTCCATCTTAAGAACCCTCACGCCACAGGCGTGTCCAATGGCGCAGCCGGATAGGGGGAGGCGAGCGCAGCGAGCCAATCCGCAGAATGCCTATCATGCCATATGGCACTGAAAGGTGAATCCGTAACGCTGACTTTATACTCATCGCCCGTAAGGGCGATACCACAACCCTCGGCCCAAAGGGCCGTCAAACTTAAGAACCCTCCGGCCCTCAGGCCGGTCAATCCTAAGAACCTTCCTCTTTGAAGCAAAAAAACTCCCCTTTCGGGGAGTCAATCCATAAAGGGGAGGATAGTTATCTGTCTCTGGTACGGCAGAGGCCGCGGTCGCAGTTGCGGAGGAAACGGAGGAGGTGTTCGATTTCCGGAGTGGAAGGAAGTTCCTGTTCCATTTCCAGGATGGCATCGTTCAGCTTCAGGCCGGAACGGAAAATGAGGCGGTATGCCTTTTTCAGGTAGCTCTTCACTTCCGGCGTAATGTTGTTGCGGGCAAGGCCTACGCTGTTCAGACCTACCACCCGGGAGGGGTTGCCGTCTACGATGACGAAGGGGCATACGTCCTGCACGATCTTGGACATGCCGCCTACCATGGCGCAGGCGCCGATTTTAACGAACTGGTGGATACCGCTCATGCCGCCGATGACTGCATGGTCTTCTACGGTCACGTGGCCTGCCACGCCGGAGAAGCTGGACATGACGATGTGGTCGCCGAAGTTGCAGTTGTGGGCTACATGGGTGTAGGCCTGCAGCATGTTGTAGGAACCGACCCGGGTTTCGCAGTTCTCGCCGGTGGCACGGTGGATGGTGACGTATTCGCGGATCAGGTTATGGTCGCCGATGACTACGGTGCTGTATTCGTCATGGAATTTGAGGTCCTGGGGATCTTCACCGATGACGGCATGGGGGTAAATGTGGTTTTCTTTACCCATGCGCACGTTTTTGGCGATGACGGCGTGAGCGCCGATGATGGAGCCTTCGCCGATTTCACAGTTCTCACCGATCACCGCATAGGGCCCGATGACAACATTTTTATGAAGGATGGCCGTCGGATCGATGACGGCGGTTGGATGAATTTTCGGTTCTGCCGATTGAATGACTTTTAATTCCATAGTCTCATTCCCCTTTATGGTGGCGGCTGTTTTGACTGACAGCCGATTTTTTTAATTTGTGATTCTCTTTATACATAAATCCCTGATTCATGATCGTTTTGAAACAGCGGTTTTGGAGTGTTTATAAGGGGAATCCTTTATTTCCTTTGACTTTCTTTCATTTCCTCTATTTATTAACTGTTTTTGATTAGTTTAAGGAAATTTATTTTTTCTGGGCTTCCTGTTCCTTTTCCTTCTTTTCCGGGGAGTCGTTGGGATCCATGAGGTAGAAGAGGAAATCGGCTTCGGCCTTGTGCACGCCGCCTGCCTGGCATTCGCAGTGTACTTTGCCCATACGGCCGATGATTTTCTTAATCACTGCCTTGGTGACCAGCTGGTCTCCGGGGAGGACAGGGGAACGGAAACGGACGTGGTCCATGCCGGTGAACATGGGGATGAGGCCCCTGTTTTCTTCCGGATACTGAAGGGCTACGCCGCCGACCTGGGCCATAGCCTCGCAGATGAGGGCGCCGGGCATGACGGGATGGCCGGGGAAGTGGCCCTGGAAAAAGGGTTCGTTCATGGTGACGCATTTCACGCCGATGGCATATTTCATGGGAACCATTTCAATAATCTTGTCTACCAGCAGCATGGGGTACCGATGGGGCAGGATTTCCATAATTTCTTCAACATTTAATTCCATAACAGTTCCTCCTTATCCTATTTCGTATATTCCTATCTTATTTTTTCAAAGCCTGCAGTTTTTCGGAAAGTTCTGCATTTAGCTTGTGACTTCCCAGGACGGCGATGATATGGGCATGGAGCGGTCCGATGAGGGAAATATCGCCCAGAATGTCCAGAATCTTGTGGCGTACCAGTTCATCTTTGAAACGGGGCACCGAGAGACATTCCGTTTCAGAGTAGACCACTGCATTTTCCAGGGTGCCTCCCTTGCCAAGGCCCATTTTCCTCATGGCTTCCAGCTCCCAGGTGAAACCGATGGTGCGGGCGGATGCGATTTCCTTCATGTAGGAATCGTGGTCAATGACGATATCCACCATCTGGGTGCCCAGAAGGGGATGGGGATTGATGGAAGTGAAGGTAATGCGCAGGCCGTCATAAGGAAGGGCGGTGATGAATTTTTTCCCTTCGTAAATGGCTACGCTTCTGTCCAGGGTGAGGACAGGGATCTCTTCGTCCTGTTCTTCAATGCCTGCTTCCTCCACCATGTCCACAAAGGTTTTCGCACTGCCGTCGCCTACCGGCGGTTCCGGCGAATCCATTTCAATGATGCAGTTGTCGATATTCAAAGCGTAGAGAGCGGAGAGCAGATGCTCCACGGTAAACACCTTGGCCGGCCCTTTCTCCAGGGTGGTGGCACGCATGGTGCTTGTAATGTACCGGCTGTCGGCAGGCACTTCCGGCATACCGGGAAGGTCGCTTCTGCGGAAGAGGATGCCCGTCCCCGGTTTGGCGGGATGCATGGTCATGGTTACCGGCATGCCGGAGTGAAGACCATTGCCTTTGTAGGAAACCGGTTTTCTGATTGTGTGCTGTTTTCTATTCACAATGAGACACCTTTCATTATTGAATTACACCTTTACAATTATTTTATTATATCGTTTTTTGAAGAATAGCACAAGGTTTAGGGACAAGCCCCTACGGGTGTGAGGGTTCAGAAGGCTCAAAGGGTGGTGCTTTCCAGTATTCCCGAAGGTTGACACGCCCTTACGGGCGTGAGGGTTGAT
>ERZ791612.425-NODE-425-length-23695-cov-2.759856_pt1 | contig 23695 bp, 27 predicted proteins | sample MGYA00509963_ERZ791612 | MGnify/ENA primary metagenome ERZ791612 (study PRJEB30046, sample SAMN00791906) | human gut metagenome | study: EMG produced TPA metagenomics assembly of the A metagenome-wide association study of gut microbiota in type 2... | reverse complement strand
TTTCGGAAGTGGTCGTTGGCGGAATTAAAGGTAGCGCTGGAGGGGAAAGAGAAGGTCGAACACGCGTTTTGTTCCTGCGGCAGCGCCAAGGGGCAGGGGTTCGGGGGCTTCATCTTCCGCATTTACTGTCCCAGGGGCACCAAGATGATGTATTCAGAGCCGTTCAGCCATTACGGCTACGGCGATAAACGAGAATGGGACGGCAAAAGAACACAGGAATATTTCAGTTATGAGGATGAAACCATCATCCAGCGCGGGACGAAATTCAAAGTATCAAAGGTGGAAAAGACGGCGGACGGAGCACTGACGTTTGAACTTGAAGTCGTCGAACAGATATGAGGCGGGGAACAGACATGAGCGGCAAGCGTCCACGATGGGAAAGCGAGATATGGAATACGCAGGGGCCTAATGCGGTAGCCTGTGAAACCTGCCTGTTCCGGGCAACGGTTGCCGAGGACGGCAGCCCGCTTGACAGGGCAGATACGGGCAACTGCGAGATTTTTGAATCCCCAGACAACAAGCCCAATGACGTTTATTTCGATGGTGCGCCATGTGAGTATTACGAAAAGGCGGACGACAAGCCTCTTTCGCTGATTCTGGGCGTGGCCGTGGGTGACGCCTTGGGCGTGCCCGTGGAGTTCCAGCGCCGAGGAACGTTCCTCGTCACCGGCATGCAGGGCTACGGCACGCACAACCAGCCGTCGGGAACATGGTCGGACGACACCTCGCTCACATTGGCCCTTGCGGATGGCTTGCTTGCGAATTCCCTCAATCTGGAGGGAATAGCCCGCCGGTTTGTCGAATGGCATGATGAAGCCGCGTACACGCCGCACGGCAAGGTCTTTGACGTGGGCGGCACCACGGCGAGGGCCATTGAGCGGCTCAAGAAGGGGGTGCCGCCGGAGCGTGCCGGAGGCACTGGAGAACGCGACAATGGCAACGGTTCCCTCATGCGGATAGCACCACTGACGTTTTATATGTTCGGGATGCGGAAGGCGGAGGAGCGTTTTCGTATCGTCCGGGACGTGTCGTCCATCACGCACGCCCACGAATGGTCCGTGGCGGCCTGCTATATCTACGTTGAACTGCTGAATAAGCTACGCATGGGCCGCAGGAAGAAAGCCGCCTATGCGGAACTGCGGGAAGACTTCGCGCGCGGCGTGCCATTTATCAGCAGTGCAACGCTGGGGAAATTCGTCAGGATACTTGAGAACGACATAAGCACGCTGCCGGAAGAGGAAATTCGGAGTGGCGGCTTTGTCATCGACACGCTGGAAGCGGCATTCTGGTGCTTCATGACCACAGACAACTACCGGGACGCCGTGCTGAAGGCGGTCAATCTGGGCGACGATACCGACACCACGGGAGCGGTGACGGGCGCACTGGCCGGGCTGGCCTACGGGTTGGACGGCATCCCTAAGGAATGGCGGGAACAGCTGGCGGCGTATGAGGAAGTGCGCCGCATCGCCGTCAAAATGCCGCGCTGGGATTTGTTCCGGCACGTCGCCGTAGCCTAAAAATACTTTGCACAGAAAGCGTCCCTTCCGGGCGAAGCCTCCGTTTTCCTGTCACAGTGCAGGGGAACGGAGGCTTTTTTATGCCTGACAAATGGATCGAAATCGCCCGCACGGGCACCTTCACGGACAGCGCCGGGCGTCCGCAGACATTCACGGAAGGCGACCTGGAGGCCATAGCCCACGCTTACAACCCGGCGAAGCGCGACGCGCCGCTGGTGTTCGGCCATCCAAAGACGGACGCGGCCCCGGCCTTTGGCTGGGCTGCGCAGCTCAGGGCGGAGAACGGAAATTTGTTCGCACAGTTCGCGCACGTTCCGGACGCGGTGCGGGACCTCGTGGCAAAAAGGCATTACCGCCATGTGTCCATGTCCCTGATGCCGGACCGCGTGACCCTGCGGCATGTGGCCCTTCTGGGCGCGGCACAACCGGCCATCGACGGACTTGAGGCGGTGGAATTTCATGATGGCGGGAACGCCATCACGGTGGATTTTGCCGCAACACGCGGCGAAGGAGACAGTATGAGTATTGAGGATTTGCAGCGGCAGATCGGGCAGCTGCAGGGCCAGCTTGAGGCGTTACGCGCCGAAAACGAAGACCTGAAAAAGAAAGCTGATTCCCGCAAACAGGAAAAGGACAAGGCGGAAGCTGCCAAAACTGAAGCGGAACAGAAGGCGGAAAAGGCCAGCGCCGATTTTGCCGCGTATCGTGGCAGGATTGAAGGCGAGCGCCGGGAGGCGCGCGTGGCGGAACTGGTGAAGGCCGGAAAGGTAAAACCCGCTGAAAAGGCGGGCGTGCTGGACTTTGCGGCCAGGCTGGCGGCGCAGCCCGGAACCGTGGACTTTGCGGCTCCGGACGGCAGGACGGAAAGCCTGAGCATGGAAGAACGCTATTTCCGCGAACTGGAAGCTCGCCCCGTGGATGGGAGGGCTTCCGACTTTTCTGCGTCCCCGTCTCATACGGGCGTCCCGCCGAACTGACGGCGAAGCTCTAGAGCGCCCGGCGACCCGTGACGGCCGCCGGCGTAAAAGGAAAGTATCATGGCAAATGAAGGCTATCTCGGCAAATACGTTTTCTCAGGGGAACGGGCGGCCACCGGTGATCACCCCGTGGTGCTGCACCATCTGCCGCTTTCGGCAAGGGCGAAGGCCGCAGCGCTTCCCGTGGGCACAGTCATGAAGCGCGTGGATGTCATGGGGGATAACGAACAGAGCGGCACTGTGGTGGGCGCGGCCTGGGAACCGCTGCTTTCCACGGACGCGGCCACAGTGATCCCCGTGGCTGTGGTGGATACACCCTGCGACCCCACGGGCGAGCACGGCGAAAGTTCCGCTCTGTGTGTGGTGCATGGGGGCGTGAAGCACCGCGTTCTCACAACGGGCGACGGAAAGGCGCTGACCGACATTCAGACGGCGCAGCTTGTGGAACACGGCATTTACCCCGCATAGTCTAAAAACGTCTAACGAAGGAAATCCTTATGCTTGCGAATCTGAAAGGCCTTTTTACCCAGCAGGCGGTAGCTCAGTCGCTCAGGACGCTGCCGCCGCTGGAAAGCACCATCATGGACCGCTTTTTCAAACAGCGCCCGACGCATCCCCTTTCCATGCTGGGCATCACGGACCTGAAAGCCGTGGTGCAGACCGTTCCCGTGGTGCGCCGTGACGGAGTTCCCGTTCCTCTGGACAATGAATCCATCGAAACGCAGTTCTTTGCTCCGCTGCCTATCAAGGTACAGATCCCTGTAACGGCGGCGGAGCTGAATGATTTGAGAGTCCTCCTGGGCAACCAGGCATCGATTGAAGCGTGGCGCACGCAGAAGGTGGATCAGGTAAGGCAGGCGGTCCACGCTACCACCGAGGGTATGTGCGCGGGCGTGCTCACCACGGGCAAACTGGCCTGGCCGGTACAGCTTCCGGGCGGACGTACGGAAAGCTACGGTATCGACTACGGTACGCCGCTTACCCATACGCCCAGCACAAAACTGACGGGTACGAGCAAACTTTCGGACGTGTATCGTCTGCTGCGGGCCATGCAGCAGGAAATCCGCATGGCGGGGATCGGCGGCAGGGTAGAGTTCATGTGCGGCGAGGACGTGACCACCGTGTTCTTGGATATGGCGGAAAACTACCGCTCCACGGCACAGGACGCGCCCATCAGCATCAAACTGGGTGATGGCGAAGTGCGCATCGGCAGTTACGTCATCCGTTTTATGGATGAAACCTATCCCGCGCCCGTGAGCGGGGAATGGGTGCCCAAACTGGACGCCAAAACTCTGCTTGGTGTGGCCGTAGATGTACCTGGCACCATCTGGTACTGCGCTGTTGACTCCATTTCCGCCGGCAACGCCGCTGTGCCCCTGCATATCGTGCCGGTAAAGAGCAACGATGATTCTTCCATTACCCTGATCGGGCAGGCCAAACCCATGCCCGCGCGTCCGTCGCGGGCAGTCTGCAAGGCGATCGTGGTGGATTAGCGGGAAAACGCTGTACGTCCCGGAGAGACGTTTTAATCCTCTGGACGGGCTGGACAAGGGGAAAAGATATTGGACTAGTATAAAACTAGTCTAAAAAACGAATAAAAGGCATACGTATGAACCTGTGTACCCGCGGCCACATCATTGACCTTCTGCACGCCGGGTATATGGCGGCGTGTGAGGAGCAGAATCCCGGCATTGTGGAAAGAACCATAGAAGCCGTCTCCGGGGAAATCGGAGACGCGCTTTCCTACCGGTATCCTCAGCCGTGGCCCTATGTGCCGGAGCTTGTCCGCTACATTGCCGCCGTGATCAGCGCCTACCGTACGGTGGAAGCCATTACGACGCTTGTGGATACGGAAGGAAACACTGCCAATGAATGGATTCCTCTGCAGAAGCAGTGGAAATACTGCACGGCACTTCTGGAAGACATTGCTTCCGGCAAGCTGAAGCTTCCGCTTGAAGAATCGAATCCAGACCGGGAGGAGCCGAGTTTTGCTGTGATATCCAGACATCCATTTTTTGACCTCAGGGGGCTGTAACAATGACGGCGAAGAACGGAGTGTCTCTGAACTGGGGCGGGTTCGACAAGGCGATGGGTAAGGCGGCCCTCAAACTGGGAAACACGAAGTCCCTCATGAACTCTGTGGGCGAAGCTCTGGTATCCGGCACGCTGCAACGGTTCGCGGATGAGGAAGATCCGCAGGGACAGAAATGGCCCAAGTCAGGACGGGCAGCTAATGAAGGCGGTCAGACGCTGACCGATACCGGGCGCCTCCAGAAGTCCATCGACTACGCAGCCACGCCCGACAAGGTCATGGTGGGCAGCAACCTGGTTTATGCCCGTATTCACCGGAAAGGCGGCGCCATCACGCCTAAAAAGGCAAAACGTCTTGTCTTCAAGAGAACTGGGGGCCGAACGGTATCCGCTGATAAGGTGACGATTCCGCCACGCCCCTTTCTTGGAGTGTCCAGAGCCGACATGGAGGAAGTGAAGGAAACTATGGCCGACTTTTTAGCCGGGGCTTTCAAACCGTAGGATTCAGGATTCCACATGCAGTCATTCGCCAGGGAGGTCATCACGCGGGCGGCGCTGTCCGCCGGCATGCCGGAAGGCAGTGTGATCGACATCGTAAAAAAGGACAACCTGACCATCAGGCGCCCGCGCCTGGAACTGCAGTTCATGCCGGAGAGATACACCCGCACAGGGCGCAAGCTGGCCGTAACCCGCACGACAACGGAGCAAATCCGCAAGAGAGAGCTTTACGAAGTGGAGCTGACGGTCAATGCCAATGTGCTCGCGGACAACCGGACATGGCTGGAGGCTTTCTGCGTGGCTTTTGTGCCAGCTCTCCCACGCGGCGGAAACGACAGCCGGGGCAACTGGGTGAAAATTCGCGTTCAGGAGGCCACCTTCGGCCGTGAAGCAGACACGAGAGTGGGCGACAGCGTGATCCGCGTCTTCAACCGGATGAACAGGCTTTTCGTGGTGGAGTTCGTGTGGAGGGTCACCTCCGAAGAGGCCGAAGCTCTCATCCCGACGATTTCCATCACTCCCAAGATTTACAAGGAGTAAACTCACATGGCTTCCAAGAATACCGACAAGGAAACGGCCCAGGCGGCCGCCCCTCTTCTTTCCCTCTCCGAACTTGCCTCCATTCACCGTGTCCCCACGTGGCTTCAGGCAGGCGTCTGCCGTCTTATGGACTGGGCCGCAGACAAGAAGGTGACCGAAGCCGAGTACACGGCCGCCCTGGAGAGGACCAGGACCCGTCCACTTGGTGGCAGGTCATAAGGAGGCACCAGCCATGGGCGATGTATTCGAATATCTCATCGACGGCACCTCCGGCATCGTCAACGACAATGCCAACGGAAAAGCCCTTGTCGCAGGTGTCTGTTCCAGAGGAACCGTGGGCAAGGCTTACCTCGTGGGCGCCCGCAGCGACCTCGGTTCCCTCCTGGGCACCGGTCCTCTCGTGGACCGGGTCCGCGACATGCTGCTGACTGCCGGTCAGGATCCCTATCTCATCGCCGTCCCCGTGAAGGGACAGAGCGGCGGCTACATTTCCGGAGTCCAGAAGACAGGGACCAAAGTTGACTGCACAGTCACCGGAGTCCCCGCGCAGAATGCCGATGTCATCATCAGAGTGACCTCGGGCGGTGCTGTCGGCACAGCCAAAGTACAGATTTCTAGCGATGGAGGCGCCGGGTTCGGGGACGAGACCACGTCCGCCGCATCCCTCGGCATCACCAAAGGCAGTACCCCAACCGGCGTAACCATCTCCTTCCCTTCCGGAGCATCCCTGGACGAGAGCGCAGAGTACTCCTTCAGTATCCGTACTCCCGTGGGACCTGTCACTCGTGTGGGTGACACCTCAAGCCCTCTCATTACCGTGACCGAAGCTGATGGCGTGCTTGACAGTGCGGAGCTTGTCCTCCAGGTGATCAAAAGCGGCGCACTCAATGAGGGGACCTATCGGCTCTCTGTGGACGGAGGCGACAACTTCGGGTCCACCCGTACCATCCCTGCCGATGGCACACTCACGCTCTCCGATTACGGCGTGAAAGTTACCTTTCCCGAGGGGATCTACGTCACCGGTACCACCTACACCTGTGAACTCCTGGCGCCCGCGCCCACCATCGCGGATGTCTTTGCTGCCCTGGAAGAACCGCTTTCCGTATACGATGTGGAATTCGTCTACATAGCTGGCCCTTCCGACTCTGTTGACTGGGCCGCGGCAGAAGCCAGGGCCGAAGAGCTCTGGAACGTGCAGAGGCCCACTTACTTCAAAATGGAGGCCAGGCTGCCTTACGCCGGAGAAGACGTCAGTGCCTTCACCACGGCCATGGTGGCAGAAAGGCAGGGCCTCGCCGCCCGCTTCGTGACCGTCTGCGCCCAGTACGGCGAAGTGACCGAGACGGGCGGCCTGCGCCGCTTCCGGAATGCCGGTGCCCTGCAGGCCGGACGCGTCATGTCGATTCCCGTGCAGCGGGCCACCGGCCGTGTAAAGGACGGCCCCGTGTCTCCTCTCGCTCTGCCTGACGACTGGAGCTCAGCCCAGAAGGAGCTGGAGGACGCCGGCTACATCACGGCCCGATCCTACTGTGGCATGGATGGTACCTACTGGGGCGATGCCCGCACTATGGCCGACAGCACTTCCGACTTCCGCTATGAGGAAGTGCTTAGGACCGTGTTCAAGGCTGTGCGTCTGACCCGCATCGCTGCCCTCAAATCCATGTACGACGAGGCGGGCGACCCCCTGAGGCCGTCCAGCACTTCCGGTCTTGCCTACCTCAGGGCGAACCTTGAAACCGCCCTTGACGCCATGACCACCGCGAGCCCGCAGGAACTTGCCGGGTACGTCGTGGACATTCCGGACGGACAGGACGTCGTCAACAACGGCGTGAGCGTAGAGATAACCCTCGTGGGCATCCCGATTATCCGCCAGATCAAACTCTATAACTCCTACGTATACGCGGGCACCACCTTCGATCCGCGCAGCCGTGAGCTCTACTAGAGGAGGGCAGGGATATGGCTATCAATGGCAGAGGCTATGACTGGGAAGACATCAGCGTCACCCTCCCGCAGGGCGAAGCTGTAGGCATCACCGAAATCAAATATGAGGACCAGCAGGAAATCACTGCCCGCTACGGCAAAGGCGGCATTGCCCGCTCCTGGGGCCGCGGAAATTACGAGGCCTCCGGTTCCATGGTTCTCGACAGGGACGAGTGGGAGAAGCTCAAGTCCGCCCTCACGGATGGCACCACGGGCGGTATCTATGACCACACACCCTTCACCATAGTTGTGAGCTACGCAAACTCCGACATGGGCACCGTGACCGACACGCTCAAGAACTGCCGCATCACGAAGTTTTCCGGCGGCGGCGCGAGCCAGGGCGATGACAACGCCTCTCCCGTCTCGTGCGACTTCACCATACTTTCTCCCATTATCTGGAACGGCGTAGCCGCCAAGGCCGAAAGCGCCACCATCTAAGCCAGGAGGATATGACACATGCCAGCTGAAAAGACCGACGAGCGCAAATACGTTGCTTTTCCTCTTACCTTCTCGGATCCCTGGGAGGGTAAAGAAGTGGAACTCTCCTTCCGCTTCGCAAAACCCACTAAGACTGAAATCAAGAGGCTGCAGGATACAGCCGGCAAGAATGCCAGCCTCGCTTCCCGCACGCTCCTTCTTTCCACCGTGCACTCTGACGACAAGGACAGCCTGCTTCAGGCAATGGAAGACTATCCCGGCATCACGACTACTTACAGCGGGGCTCTTATCACAGCCGTAGGCGTAAAGGCCGACCTGGGAAACTAGGGGAAGACCCGGACCAGTGGAGCCAGGGGGATGCGATGATCCTGCACTGGCTCCACACCGCTCCCTCCGAGGACCTCGACGAGTGGGCGGATCAGGTCCGGGAGGCCACATGGATGGAGAGACGGTTTTTTCAGGCGCTGAGTCGGATTTTCGGGAGTAAATGATGGAGGCCTTCCAGGTTTTCGCCACGCTGAACCTCGTGGACTTGATGAGCGGCCCCCTGGGCAGGGTTCAGGCAGCCATGGCCGCGACCAAAGGGCATGCCGCCGGCCTGGGGGATTCCATGGGGCGCCTGGCCGTATCCATGGCACCCGTTGCCGCAGCCGCCGGAGCCCTTCTGGGGGCTTTCGGCGCATGTGCCAGGTCCGCCATGGACTTTGAAGAAAGCATGGCTGAGGTCCGCAAGGTCGTGGACTTCGATTCCGCAGCGGAATTCGACGCCATGGGGAAGAGCATCCAGGACATGTCCGCACGCATTCCCATGGCCGCCTCCGGCATCGCGGATATCATCGCCGCGGCAGGGCAGTCCGGCATCGCGAAAAACGATCTGCAGGAATTCGCTGAGCAGGCGGCCAAGATGGGCGTTGCCTTTGACCTTACCGGTGCCCAGGCAGGCAAGATGATGGCTGACTGGCGTGCCGGCATGAACCTCACACTCCCCCAGGTCTACAGTCTGGGCGATGCCGTCAACTACCTTTCCAACCATATGAACGCCACTGCTCCGGCTCTGGGAGAGGTCATACAGCGTATGGGCGCCACGGCTATGGCCTGCGGCCTTACAGAGACGCAGGTGGCCGCTCTCGGCGCCGCTTTCCTGTCAGCAGGCGCCGCACCCGAGGTTGCGTCTACAGCTCTGAAGAACTTCGTGACGACGCTCACCCAGGGCAGCGCCATGACCAAGACCCAGATAACGACCTTAAAAAAACTCGGGTTCTCTGCCGGAGACCTTGCCAAAGGCATGCAGAAGGATGCGGAAGGCACAATGAAGGCCGTTCTGGGAGCCATTGCTGCCCTGCCCAGGGAAAATCAGATGTCCGTCCTCACGCAGCTCTTCGGCGAGGAATCCATCGGCGCCATTGCTCCCCTTCTCCAGAACGTGGACAACCTCAACCAGGCCTTCGACCTTGTCCGGGACAAGGCCAGGTATGCCGGATCCATGCAGTCCGAGTTTGACCAGAGAGCCAGAACCACCAAGAACGCACTCCAGCTTCTCGGAAACCGCGTCAGGAACCTTGCCATCGCCATAGGCAAGGCTTTTCTGCCTGCCATCACAGCGGGCGCAAATGCCCTTGGCGTCATTGCGGAAGCGCTGCGCGCCGTAGCCGAGTCTGCCATCGGGCAGTGGCTCATCTCGTTGGCTGGCGCCCTGTCTACGGCTGTCATCGCCGTCACCGCATTCAGCGCCGCGAGCTGGGGCCTCTCCCGTGTCATGCCTCTCATCACGGGCACACTGGCACCGCTCAGGGCCGCTCTCGTAGGCCTCGGCGTCCCCTTCTGGGCCCTCATCGCCGTCATCGGGACGCTCTATGCCGTCTACAAGTCGAATTTTGCCGGCATTGGAGACACCATCGACCGCTGGGCCCAAAATGTCTCTCTCGTGATCCGCGGTGTCATCGCCGCTTTCCAGAGCCTGACCGGATCTACCGTGACCATCAAAGGTGAGCTTGCGAAGCAGCTGGATGCATCCGGCCTTACTCCCCTGGTCATCAACATCTCGAAGGCCATTTACCGGGTGAAGAGCCTCTTCACCGGTTTCTGGGAAGGTCTCGATTTTTCAAAGTTCACGGAGCTCATTACGCCGGCCATGCTCAGGCTCATGGACGCCATAACCTCTCTGGGGTCCGCTATAGGTAAGCTTTTCGGCGTTGACGTGTCCTCTGAAGCCGCGGCCTGGGAAAACTTCGGCGAAATTCTCGGATCCATTGTGAGCGTTGGCTTCGGTCTGCTCGGCGCCGCCATCAACGCCGTGGTACAGGGGCTCAGCATCCTCAAGAACCTGTTCGACTGGGTCATAGCTATCATCAATGGGGACTGGACTGGCGCCCTGAACGCGGCCAGGGGCGCATGCGATTCCCTGGTCAGCGCAGTTATGGGCATCGCCGACAGTCTGGGTATCGGCGATGCCATCAGAGCGGCCTTCGATGACGTGGTCAATTTCCTCAACAGCATCGATCTTTCAGAATGCGGCCGGAAAATTCTTGAGACGCTCAAGAATGGCATCCTGTCAGCTGCCGGGAGTATCAGGGACGCCGTTTCCGGCGTCTTCGATAAAATCGGAAGCCTGCTCCCGCACTCCGACGCCAAAGAGGGGCCGCTCTCTACACTGACCCTCTCGGGCCAGAAGATGATGACAACCCTCGCCGGAGGCGTTGCCCTCGGAGCCGGCACCCTGCAGGGGACGGTCAGCCGTTCCCTCGAGCCGATTGGACAGAACATCCGCACAGCTCTGACCGATGCCGGCGGCGCAGCCCTCCCGGCTCTGGATACGTCAAATGTTACCTCTTCCCTGAAGGCTATTCAGAGCATGACCTCCCGTTCCCTGCCCATTCAGACGCCTGAGGTTCCCATGCCTGACGGCACTACAGGAACGGAAGGGCAGCAGGAAAGAGCCAGGCAGGCAGGCGACACGGCCGCACAGCCTCGCTACTGGACGCTGCACATCGCCAACATCACCCTGCCGAACGTTAAGGACGCCAACAGTTTCTACGATGAACTCCGCCAGGCGGCCACGGAATACGGGGAGGGGCTGGCATGAGCATCAAACTGCTGACCTTTGAAGACGGCATTGTCCGCATTGGTGGAGATGCCCTTCCCGGGCTCCTCCAGAACCTGAAAGTAAGCGATTCTGTCCGCATGGACGAGCAGAGCGTCGACAAGACCTCGGGCAAGAAAAAGACGCCGCAGGGCTGGGAAGACACGTCCATCAGCATCACGCTCCTTCTGCCCACGGATGACCAGGGCTCCTGCTATGACAAGCTTCAGACCATCAACGGGTACTTCAGGCAGACAGACGGAAGCGCCAACCCCGCCATCTTCACCGTGGCCAACAGGCATATGCAGGCCCGGGGCGTGCGCCAGGTGGTCTTCTCCCGCCTTGAATCCTCCGAAACCTCAAGCTCTGATGAAATCCAGGCGCAGCTTGCCTTCACCGAACACAACCCGCCTGTCGTGAAGCTTGAACAGGCAGCAGCCTCGAAAATTACGCCCAAAAGCCTCGCCCAGGCCGCCAGGCAGGCCGCCTCGAAAGGGAACAACGCGGGCAAGGCCGCATCCTCTGCCAGGCAAAAGGCCGAGGAATACACGATCAAAGCGGATCTCAAGTGATGATTGAAGGTTTCAACGTGCGCTGCTTAATCGGGCCTCTGGACATAACCAGAAGCCCAAAAATAGAGATCATATCAAGACGCCGTGCAGTCGTTGGGATGGCGTCTGTTGTTATTCCCGATCCGGAAGGCACTGTGCGCGCATCCCTGGCCGTGGGACAGCCTGTGGATATCTGCTTCGGATACAGAGGGGAAGACTCGCTCTGGCAGGAGTGGGAAGGATCTATCTCTGGCATAGACCAGCCGCACGCCTCAGCTCCTGACGCTGACGCCGTGATCGTGCGCTGCGTAGGCCAGGAACAGTCCTTAGCCACAACACGGGTAACAGAGAGTTTCCTCAACGAGCCGGCAGATGTCGTTGCCCGGCGCCTCCTGGCAAAGACAGGCCTCTCTGTCGGAAATATCTCCATTCCCTCTCCAGTCCTCCCTCATCAGGTATTCAGCAACTGCACCGTGGCCAGAGCCATCAAGCAGCTCGGAACAACGCTTGAACGTTCATACGGCTGCGACATGCACAGGCACGCGCTCTGGCTGGGAGCTTCCGGTCTCACGTGGAGCGACGGAGACGAACCCGGTGACGAATACAGGGTGGCGACTGCCGAAAATCTCATAGCTCATACTCCTCCATTGGCCGTGGGTGGTATCGGCGTCGTCACCTCCGTAGTCCTTCCCGGGCTCACGCATAGCCGGCTGATGCACGTATATGATAGCCGCAGGGGCATCGATGACGTCTACCGTGCCCTCAGCGTCATTCACACGCTGGAGGACGCGGGCAACACAACTCAGGTAACCTACGGCACGGACGAAGGATGGAGTTAAAATGGATGACCGGGAAAGCAGGCATGACCCCATAGGAACAATCAGGAAGGCGGTAGAGGTTGCGCAGCCGGACCTCCGCGCTTACTACCGCATGACACGTAAAGGAAAAATCGTGGCCGTGTACGCAAGCGACGGAGCCTATTACGCGGATGTCCAGCCTCTCCGGAATGACGGCCAGGAGGACAATGGAGAACCCGTCATCTCCCACGTTTCCCTGCCCGTTGTCTGGGGCGGAAACAACCGTGGGATCGTCTGTCCGCCTTCTGTAGGAACACCGTGTGACATCACCTATTATGATGGGGACCCGAACTTCCCAGCCATCACGAACATGCGCTGGGGCGGGGGCAATAACGCCCCCAGGGCCGGACTGAACGAATTTGTCATCCAACTTGAGAACGGCGTCGAACTCCGCATAGACCAAGACAAGCATATTATCATGCTGACCCCTGAGGACGTGAGGACGGAAGCCGGCAAGACCTGGACGATAAAGGCCGGCACCAAGGCCGTTATTGAGGCAGACGAGGAAATCACGCTCAGAGCCCCTCGCATCAACCTGCAGGGCGTACTCGTCAGCACGAACTGGGACGGAGGCAGGGGACAGGCCTCCTTCTCAGGAAACCTCGCCGTGGACGGAGACGCTTACGCTGCCACGCGGTCCGGCGGTTCCTGCCCTCACCACTACGCCGCGAAATACCGTGCACAGTGTGCATGGTGTCCTCGAAGATGCAGAGTCTTCGTGTCAAGAATTCTGCGTATGAGCACGGATACGGATCTCTGGGGGCAGGACATAGCCCTTGACGCAGACATGCAGGCACAGGTCGCTGCCAACGGCACGCTGGTCCTCACGGACGGCGTGGACACCGGGGTGCAGGACATCCGTCTGCGTCTCTCCACCCGTCTTGGAAACCTCTTCTACGACACAGACTTCGGTTCCCTCCTCCATGACTGGATTCGGGAGGAGTCTACGGCCTCAGCCCGCGCCGCGTTCTGCGCCGAGGTTATCACCCGGGTGGAAGCTGACCCCCGTGTAGTCCCCGGTACGGTCACGTGTAATGTAACCTCCTGGGATGCCGTCTCCCTCACAGCCCTCTGCCGCTGGCGTTTCCTCGACAGCGACACGCCCCTCTCTCTCGTCCTTCAGGCCAACAAATCAACCCTTGAACTGGTGATTGCCGATGTCAAACCATGTGACACTGCCCCGTCTGTCCAGGTCTCTTGATGAAGTCCGCTCCCAGGTCTTCGGTTTTGTCGAGGGTGTGCAGGACACAATGGCCGCAAAGGGCTTCCTGCCAGCCCGACTGAACCTGAACCGGGGTGTTGTACGCGGCCTCCTTGAAATTTTCTGCTGGGGCGAATGGCAGATATACGGCCTCCTCGGACGCCTTCTCCAGCAGGCCGCCCCGTACTACTCCACCGGGGACTGGCTGGATCTTCACGCTGACAGTGTAGGTCTTACCCGCAGGGCCGCAACGAAAGCCGAGGGCATCGTAACCTTCTACAGGGGCACGGCCTCGGATACCACTAACATCAGCATTCCCGCCGGCCGCATCGTGCGCACTCTGCCAGACGGCACCGGCGCCGTGTACAGATATGTTACCACGGAAGACGCTGTTCTCCCTGCCGGCTCCGAGTCTGTCGCCGTTCCCTGCGAAGCCGAGGACTACGGAGCAGCGGGCAATGCGTCCTCCGGCCAGATCTGCGAGCTGGTCACGCCAGTCGTGGGCATAGGAAGCGTCTCAAACCCTACAGGATGGCTCACGGGTGAAGGCTTCGACGAAGAAACAGACGCCCAGCTGCAGGAACGATACCGCCTGCAATGGCTCGCCAACAACGGCTGCACCAAATACGCGTACCAGGCATGGGCACTGTCCGTGCCTGGGGTGACCTCCGTGTCTATCCTGGATCAGCATCCGAGAGGCCAGGGCACGGTGGACATCGTTGTACGCGGATCCGACGTCCTTCCCACGGAAGCCCTCCTTGAAAAGGTGAAAGAGGCCATCTCTCCCCACGTTCCCATCAATGACGATTGGGAAGTGAAGGCCCCGAAGCCTGTACCCGCCGACATCAGCGGCGTCATCTCCTACACGACAGGAGACGCTGCAAACATCATCCAGCAGGCAAAATCCCGCCTCTACGCCCTTTTCGCTGAGACAAGTACCGTGAAAGACGTGACCTCGCTTGCCATCGGACAGGACCTGACCCGGGACCTCCTCACGCACACGGTCATGGCCGTTCCCGGGGTGAAGTCCGTGGAATGGGCAAGCCCTTCCGAGGACATCGTCAACGTTCCCGCTGACGGAGTGGCACGCCTCAACAGCATGTCCATCACGGCCGAGCTGGCCGCGGAGGCATAATGTCCTCCGAGTTCTGGAAATATTTCCAAAAAGTCCTTGCCTGGCCACTCATCCGCCGTCCAGGCCCTCTTCAGGCCATCGCAGAGGGAACGGCTCATGCCCTCGACAGCGTCATAGACGACGTCATCTACGCGAGAAAGCAATTTTTCCCCTCTCTCGCCGAGGAAGACCTCGTGCTGGAGCATGGCTTTGGCCGCGGCCTCCAGCGGAAAAACGGAGAGACTCCGGAGAAGTTCCGGTCAAGAGTAATCAGAGCCTGGCACTGGCATATGCTCGGCGGCAAAACCCAGGGCCTGCCGCAGATACTGCGCTACTACGGTTTTGATGTCACCGCCATAGACAATGTCCGACAGTGGCAGCCCAGCCGCTGGTCTGATTTCCAGGTACGGCTTGCGCAGCCAGTCGGTAACGCAGGAAGAGCAGACAGCCCTTCTGAACAGCCTCGACCTGCTCATCTGGATCATCAACGAGTACAAGCCGGCCCGCTCGGTTCTCGCCCGCGTCTACACCACAACCTACAATTGGGAGCCCAGCATCTGGAGTGAGACGGCGTGGTCTTATGGTTTCTGGTCGACCTTCTCCGGCGTCCCCTACGATGTCCAGGGCATGGACGGCCTTGTCGTTTCCCTGGGAATGCAGAGAGGCCTGCAGTCATGCGATGCCTACGGTGATGCTGCCAGGGTAGGCCTGGCCATAGAGAGCAGCACAGGCTTCCTGGCGCCGTATGTGGACCGTCCCATTTGGAGCCGCTCCTTCTGGAGCGACGTCTACCCCCAGTCCCATGGATTCACTTTTTCCTCTCTCCTGCAGCTGCTCATGCTCCGTGAGCTTCCCCCGTTCCGCATTGTCGTGAAGGGCATCGCCAGAGACGAGGCCGTCTGGTCATGGCCGTCCGACGGAGGCGACACTGGTGGCGCCATTGCGCTGCATGCTTCGGGAACCTGGGGAGATATCAATTCAGTGTACGGATTTCGTCCGCGGGCTATGTCGTTTACGGGCACACGCTGGGGCGATACCTGGGGTGCTGACCCGGAGCGGGAGGAACTTGAACTTCTTGAACGGTACCAGGAGACGGAAGGGCTCACGGTAAACCCCGTGAAGCCGTCCTCTCCAGTGATATCCGGCCAGTCAATCATCCCAGTCATGCCCTCCGCACCTGTGTGGGTGCGTGAATGGACGGGCACCTGGGACAGTCGCCCGTGGCTCATCCCCGCGGCAGAAACAGCAATTAGGAGTGAACCAAAATGAGCCTCGCTACGTTAACCAATACCGGCCGGGCGGCCATCGCCAGTGCCATTGCCAGCAGACCCCTGCATCTCGCGTGGGGGACTGGCGATCCCGCATGGGACGCGGATGATGCCTCTCTGCCTTCCCTCGTGAACGCCACAGCCCTCACCGCAGAAGTCGGCCGCAGGCTGGCCACAGCCGTTGGCTACGTCGAACCCGACGACGAGGGTGACATTGTCATTCCTGTGGCAACCGGAAGCGGAACCGCCACAAACAAACGCTACAAGCAGGTGGCCGGTCCCACACCCTACCTTTACATCCGGGTGAACTTCAATTTCGAGGACGCCAGCAGCGCCATCATCAGAGAGGTCGGCGTTTTCATGGACACGGTGACGGCGGATGGCCTGCCCGAAGGGCAGCGCTACTTCTCTCCCGATGAAATATCCGATCCTGGCCTGCTCGTTGCGGCTGAAATCCTCACACCGGCCATAGCAAGATCGCCTTCCGTCAGGCAGACCGTCGAATTTGTCCTGCCTATCTAGCGGAGGAAAATACATGCAGACCCCTAATGGAAAAAACATCGACAACTACTGGAACCGCTACGATACCAGCAAGGAATATCGCGAGATCCTCTTCCGTGATGGGTACGGAACCCAGGCATCAGAGATCAACGAGCTCGAGAGCATAACCGCCGCACACGTTCGCGGCATAGGCGACGCCATCTTTTCCGATGGCGATATCATTAAGGATGCCCAGATATCTGTAGACGCCTCATCTGGTTCCGTGACGGCTGAGGCTGGCCAGGTCTACATTGCCGGTACGGTCTACTCCGTGCCGGCCTCAGCGTTCACCATCCTCACACAGGGGACGTTCTCCATAGGAATCCATCTCAGGGAGACGATTGTGTCTGAAGCGGAAGACGCTGGGCTCCTTAATCCGGCCGTGGGCTCAAGGGGACAGGGAGAGCCTGGCGCCTGGCGCCGCAGGGTGCAGGCCGTATGGTCTTACGACGGAGACGGAGGCACAGGGTCCTTCTATCCCATCTACACCATCGATGACGGCGTCGTGCGAGCCAAGGAGACACCTCCTGACCTCGACAGCGTCACTCAGGGCATCGCCAGGTACGACAGGGACAGCACCGGAGGCGGCACCTACGTCTGCTCCGGCATGACGGTCAGGGCCGCTGATGATGTGGGCGGAGCGCAGATTTACACTGTGGCCGAAGGCCGCTGCCGTGTCTGCGGCTACGGAGTCGAGCTTCTAACTTCGCGCCGCCTCACTTACGCCGCAGAGCCGGACCTCCGCTTTATCGATACAGAAGCCATCGTGGCTGACGGATCTGCCACCCAGCGCATCACCGTAGCTCATCCTCCCATCCGCTCCATCACTGCCCTCCGTGTGACTCTCGAGAAGACAGAGACTGTCGTTCATGGCAGTTATACAGGCTGCGCCGATGCCCTTTCCGAGACTTCCGTGCGTTCCATCGTAAGCGTCGTGCAGGGCTCTACCACCTACGCCGAGGGCACGGACTTCAAGCGAACTGGCGACACCGTCGACTGGTCTCCTTCAGGGGCTGAACCGGCAACCGGCTCCACGTACACGGTTTCCTATACCTACATTGCTAAGAACGTGGTTCCTTCCGGCCAAGATTTTGACGGCTTCTCCGTGAGCGGCGCAGTTCAGGGCTCTGACATTCTCGTGAGCTATCAGCAGGCCCTTCCCAGAGTTGACCGCCTCTGTATCACCTCGGACGGCGCATTCTCCTGGATCCAGGGCGTTGCTTCCGAAACCCGGGCCAAGGCCCCCGCTGTGCCTTCGACCATGCTGGCGCTGGCAAGCGTCACCCAGACGTGGAGAACGAAAGACGAGCGCGTCGTCACCAATGACGGCGTGCGCGTCATACCTTTCTCTGATCTCGAAGCGCTCACGAGCCGGGTGGAATATGCCCTGCAGGAAATTGCCCGCCAGAGGCTTGAGTCCGATGTTGCGACCCGCGAGGCTGGCGCACGCGTGGGCATCTTCGTAGACCCGCTGCTAGATGACAGTATGCGGGATCAGGGACTGGAGCAGACTGCCGCAGTGGTTAATGGTTTCCTGACGCTGCCTATCAGGGCCAGCGTATCCGGCGTCTCTTCCGATGTGAAGCTCCCGGCTGCCCGCAGCTCCTCTTCTTCTGTCGTCCTGGAGCAGCCGCTGATGACCGGCGAGATGAAAATTAACCCCTATCTCGCATTCGCCGTCATGCCAGGGAAAGCCACGCTGACGCCTGCCGTGGATCGCTGGACAGTTACGAATACAACCTGGACTAGCCCGGTCACGAAGGAGTTCTACCGGACCATCTACGCCCCCACGCATCCCCAGCATGGCTCCACCGTAACATCTTCCAGATCGTCCACGGAGACGGCCGGCGTCTCTTATTCTGCCATCGAATACCTGCGGCAGATCAGCATCGCGTTCACCTGTGAAGGCTTCGGATCCGGGGAAAAGCTCAGCCGGGTGACCTTCGACGGCATCGCCATTACGCCCGCGGAATCCGACATCGCGGCAGATGCGTCCGGGAAACTTTCCGGCCACTTCACTGTTCCCGCCAACGTTCCTGCCGGCGTGAAAGCCGTTGTTTTCACGGGTGCTGGCGGGAGCACCGCACAGGCTACCTTCGTCGGACAGGGCACACTTGAGACCACGACGCTGCGCACTGTGCAGTCCGTGGTAAACACCTACATTGACCCGCTGGCGCAGACCTTTGTCCTCGAAAAAGCCCGGCAGATCTCTGGTGTGGACCTCTTTTTCACTGCTAAGGGCGCCTCTGGCGTCCGTGTCCAGATCCGCGAGACCTCCGGTGGCTATCCGACCCGGTCAGTGCTGACAGAGGCCATTGTTCCGGCTTCTTCCATCACTGCCGGAGCCTCTGTCGCCACCAGAATTCTCTTTGATGCTCCCGTACCCCTTTCTGCATCCACTGAGTATGCCCTGGTCATCCTCTGCGACGATGCTGACACGGCCGTGGCTATCGCCGAGATGGGCGCATTCGACAGCGTCCACCAGCAGTGGGGGTCTGCCCAGCCATACACCGTCGGAGTATTGCTTTCCTCATCCAACGCTTCAACATGGACGGCACACCAGACCAAGGATATTGCTTTCCGTTTGCTGGCTGCTGACTTCGTGGAAGGAACGAACACCGTCCCCCTGGGCTCGGCCACGGTAAGCTCTGACGGGGTGAGCGACCTCATGCTCCTCGCCTGTTCCGAGACGCCCAGCGCCGCCACGCACGTGGAGTACGAACTGGGGCTACCCTCTGGCGCGGTGATGACCGTAGCCGAAGGGCAGGCCGTCCAGCTCTCCGATTCTGTGGCGAGCGGCACGCTCTCCGTGACAGCAAAGCTCTCCGGTGACACGGCTGGGTCTCCTGTCCTCTGGCCGGGCACGCAGGTGCTCATGGGCATGGTGCAGACCTCCGGCACTTACTACACGCGCAGCATCCCGGCCACGGGCGCGGCCAGGGCTGTGCTCATCTACGATGGCTACGTGCCTTCCGGTGCCACGGTGACCCCCGAGATTCAGGTGGACAGCGGCGAGTGGACGGCCATGACATCCGCTGGGACCACTCAGGAGGGCGACGGATACGTGGAGTTCAAGTTCACCACACCCCTGAGCGGCGCAGACCTGGTCAAGGTCCGACTCACTCTCACGGGCAGCATCAAAGCTCGTCCGCTTGTCTACGATATCCGCCTGTTGGCCGTCTCGTAAGGAGGATACATGACTGACAAAAAAACGGCTTACCTCAGTCTGCCTCTCCCTAACGCTGGCAATGCACTGGCCGAGGACTGCCCGCGCCTCGCCGAGGCGTTGAGTGCTCTGGACAGCCACGCCGACACAGTTGACTCACAGATGGCGGATGTGCAGACCAAGCTCCAGCCGCTCGATGCTGAGGCGATGTATGACATCCTTGACGCCAAAGCCAGGACGCTCGAGCCCACCGAGTCGGGCGAACTGAGCGTCTCCATCCAGCTCGTGGAGAGCATGCTTCTGGAGCGCAGCATGCGTGAGCACCCTGTGGGCAGCTACTATACATCGGACAAGGATACAGAGCCGTCCAAGATTTTCGGTTTTGGTACCTGGGAGAGGGTGAAGGGCGTCGTCCTCCTAGGTGCGGATGAAGACTCGTATCCGGCCGGCAGCGAGGGTGGCGAGGCAGAGCACACGCTGACGCTCGCCGAGAGCGTGAAACACGGCCATAATGTCTATGTGTATACGGGAAGTAATCCTTCTGGTGGCACGGAGGCGCACCACTGGTCTGCTGATGGTACTACCGCTGAAGTGGCTCCGAATGGAGCGACCTTCAGTCACACATGGTGCTCAGGCCACTTCAAGACATGGGGCGATACAATAATGACAGGCTGCGGCGATCCTTCAGGCACGACGAATGCTCTGGGCGGAAGTCAGCCGCACAACAACATGATGCCTTATCACGCCGCCTACTGCTGGAGGCGTACTGCATGAAGACACTGGAGGACAGCGCCAACAGGATAGCAGATCTCGCCGATATCCTGTACGGCTACGCGCTCAAGGACTGGGAGGACTATCAGGCCCTGAAGCAGACTGCCAGTGCCGCGCTCGACAGCATCCAGACCACCATGGCCCCGGCTGTCGAGAAGCTCAGGGGCGGCATCAGCCGCTTCTTCCCCTCTGGCGTCAGGATGCTCTTTAACGGTGCGGCCCCGAGCGGCTGGCAGAAGATCACAACGTATGATGATTGTGCGCTCCGGCTCACGTCCGGCGATGTCACCGCCCGCACTAATGGCATGACCTTTACGGCCTGCTTTGCGGCGTCCAGAGGCACGACCACGACCCAGATCTCCATGGGAGTGAACGCGTCAACCCTGAGTGTCGGCCAGCTCGCCGGACACTCGCACAGCGTCGCTGAGACGCATAGCGCGACGTCAAAATATGATCTTAGCAACGGTTTATCCCGCACCGACCAAGGTCAAGGATGGTGGGAAGACTTCATCGGCTGGCGAGGGTCGAACGAGGCCCATGGGCATGGCTGCTGGAATACCGCGCACGGCCATCAGCTTTATATGAACGTCAGCTACCTGGACGTTATTTTGTGTGAGAAGGTGTGACGAGATGACCAGGACTTTGGTGGACAACGCTGACCGCATTACAGACCTCGTCGATATCCTGCTCTCGCTATCTCTGGCGAATAGGAAGTCCATCGTGGATGCGCGGATGACTTCGGAGTCAGTCCTCGCGGGCGCGCAGGCCGACCTCATGCCGGCCATCAAGTCAGCGCAGGCCGACCTGGACAACTTTTTCCCGGCTGGCATCCAGATGCTTTTCCAGCAGTCAGCTGCGCCGTCGGGCTGGAAAAAGCTGACCGGCTACAATGACTGCGCTCTGCGCCTGACAAGTGAAGGCACGGGGAGCCGTACTGACGGCATGGCCTTCTCAGCCTGCTTTGCTTCCGGCAGAGGCCTGAGCACGACGCAGATCTCCATGGGAGTGAACGCATCAACCCTGAGTGTTGGTCAGTTAGCCGGACACTCGCATGACGTAAAAATCGGCTCCATGGGCAGCTCTGTTGACTCCGAGGTGGTCGTCTTCGCATCCGGATCTGGGACAGCTAATGCTGTCGGCTGGCGAGGGTCGAACGAGGCCCATGGGCATGGCTGTTGGAATACCGCGCACGGCCACAGCGTAGATTTTCACGTTAATTTTGTGGATGTCATCCTCTGTGAGAAGGAGTAGCTATGGTCAGGACTTTGGCGGACAACGCCGGAAAAATCACCCGGCTATTCGGCATCATTTACGACAAGGAAGAGCAGACTAAGACAGGGCTGACTTCTTTTGCTGATGCACTCGAGGGTGCAGCAAACACGCTGACGACGCTCATTCAGCCTATCGTCGCACAGGCGAAAGCCGACCTCGATATGTACTTCCCCTCCGGCACGAAGATGCTCTTCCGCAGAACCTCGCCGTCCGGATGGAGAAAGCTCACAGACCACACCGACTATGCCCTGCGTCTGACGTCAGGAGACACGGGAAGCGATGCCGGCCGATTCAGCTTTTCCGTCCGTTTCGCGGCGGGAGGCAGTACGACAAACGACCAAATCTCGTGGGGGGTGAATGCGTCAACCCTGAGTGTTGGTCAGTTAGCCGGACACTCGCATGGCGTGTACAAGTCTGCGCGCAGCAGAATCATTCAACCAAACAACTGGTATCAGTCCGGCAGCTGGTGGGGCGATAACGTAGGCTGGACAGGTAGTAACTGGGGGCACGGCCACGGAACGTGGAATACGGCCCACGGCCACAGTCTCGACCTCAATGTGAACTATGTGGACGTCGTCCTCTGCGAGAGGACATAAGGAGGAGATATGGCAGGATGCCCGTTTAAGGGGTTCGAGGAGTGCCCGGAACATTCGAAGAAAGGCGGGTGCGCCTTATGGATGAGCTACAGCGGGGGGAAGGACAGTATGCAGGCGAGCTTCGAGGGATGCGCATTGACGCTCACTCCCATGCTGCTCCTTGAGCAGGCGAACGTGACGGGGCAGCTCGCCGGCGAGATGTCGAAGGTCGGGGCCGAGGTCTCGGCCGCCCGCTGTGAGAACATAGCGGAAGGGAAGGCTCTTCGGCAGCAGTTTGTCTCCCTGGCTAACGGCAACAAGGCTCTCGTCGAAGCTGACCACTCGCATACGATGCAGGCGCCGAGGGCCCTGCAGGGAGATAAGTAATGGAAAAAGATGTGACCATCGTTCCAGTGGATAATGTCATTCTGGTAAATGGCATTCATCTCCAGTTAGATTTTAAGCCCATAGAAGGGCACGAGCAGGTGCACGCCATACAGTGGCACGACGGGAAAGGCGCCATCGAATTCAGCGACTACACGGGAAGAGACGCCGACTACGAGACAGACGTCGCTCCCTACGTGGCCCTCTGGGAAGCTGAGAAGGCCAGACTGGATGCAGAGGCTGCCGCGAAGAAAGCCGAGTACAATCGTCTCGAGAACGTGGTGGCCCGCAAGCTCGATGAGCTCAACGCGAAGCTTGAGGAGACCAAGACCTCCAGCGCAGCTCATATCACTTCTTCTACCGGATACGTTGTCAACGCCAACACGACCGCGAAGCAGAACATCGACGGTTTGATCACGGCCATGACGGCGCAGAATCTGAGTACCGTCAACTTCATGACTTTCGACAACACGCTGGCCGAGCTCACGCTGGAACAGCTGAAGACTCTCCAACTTGAGTTGATCAGCTATGGAAATAATTTGTACGCCAAGAAGTGGAGCCTCAGGGCCCAAATCGAGGCTTGCACCACTAAAGAGGAGGTAGATGCCATTGTCATCGACTACTCTGATGTTACGGCATAATTGTCATCAGCTGGCTATCGCTATCGATCAACTCGGAAATGTGCTTGTCTCCTGCGCCTTCGGCGAGAAAGCTTGGGCGGACGAGACTCTGAGCGCCCATGCCTGGCGCTGGCACCTCAACGGAGTAAGAAACTGGCCGTACCGTCTTATCGACGCTCTGCTCTTCTGGCAGAAAAATCATTGCGAAGCCTAGGAATAACCGAACTCGCCCGTCATTTGTGCTATTGGAACGGAAGTTTCACGGTAAGGCTGATGTACTTGCAGATATTCCGCCCCATACGTCCACTTGTCACCA
>ERZ791612.374-NODE-374-length-25717-cov-7.721183_pt1 | contig 25717 bp, 22 predicted proteins | sample MGYA00509963_ERZ791612 | MGnify/ENA primary metagenome ERZ791612 (study PRJEB30046, sample SAMN00791906) | human gut metagenome | study: EMG produced TPA metagenomics assembly of the A metagenome-wide association study of gut microbiota in type 2... | reverse complement strand
TGGCGGTGCATCGCACGGTGCGCAAGGTCCGCCGCGTGGACGAGTACGAGCATGCAGCGGCAGGGGTCTTCAGCAGGGAGGCCTTCGCAGCCGTGCCGGTGTTTAGGGCGTAGGACGCACGGTCGGCATTGGGCGGCGCCAGGCGGTGTGGGGCCGCACGGCCCGCACCGGGCGCGAACGCTTACACGTGTCTAAACGCTTCTTTACAATGCGCCGGGCACGCAGGGGTTCCCGGCGAGTCGCACGGTCCTCTGACGTGTCGCCTTGCCGTTTGGCACGGCATGTCAACCGCTTGGGCATGGGGTTACGCAGGCATGACAATCCGATGTCACTTGTCGCTTAAAGTAGGCAAGGATTGCATTCGCCAACCATTTAAGGAAGGACTGCGCATGAGTAAGCCGATTGTTCGGAGGGCCCTGTTCTCGCTGGGTGCCGCGGCACTGATCGCCGGTGCCGTGACGGTGGCGCCCGCGGGAGCCTACGCTGCCGGGGTTGCCGGCGCTGACGGCGCGTCAAAAGACGGCGCTGTTTCCATTGTCTTTACCAACGACGTTCACTGCGCTATCGACCAGCAGGTTGATAAGGACGGCAACGTGACCGGCATTGGCTATGCCGGCGTCGCGGCGTATACCAACGCGCAAAAGGGCCTGTACGGCGCGGGCAACGTGACCCTGGTCGACGCGGGCGACGCTATCCAGGGCGGTCCCGTGGGAACGCTCACCAAGGGCGCGGCGCTGGTCCAGATTATGAACGCCGTGGGATACGACTACGCAATCCCCGGCAACCATGAGTTCGACTACGGCATGGACCAGTTCAACGCGCTGGTAAAGCAGGCGGGCACCACGTACCTCTCCTGCAACTTCACCAAGCTTAACGCTGACGGTTCCAAGGCGAGCGTGTTCGCGCCCTTCGCCATCGAGACTTACAAGGATGCAGATGTCGCCGCAGATGACGCGGACGGCGTGCTCAAGGTCGCTTACGTTGGCATCTCCACTCCCGAGACGCTCACCAAGTCTTCGCCCGCATACTTCCAGGACGCTGCCGGCAACTACATCTACGGCTTCTGCCAAGATGAAACCGGCGAGGCCCTATACGCCGCGGTGCAGAGCGCTGTGGACGAGGCTCGCGCCCAGGGTGCCGATTACGTGGTAGCCGTGGGCCATCTGGGCATCGAGGGTACAACCTCGCGCTGGACTAGCGAGGCCGTTATCAAGCACACCACTGGCATCGACGCCCTGATCGACGGCCACTCGCATGAGGCCTATGACAAGACGGTTGGTTCCGAGGTCGCGGCGGGTGCCATCCAGACGCTTGCCAACAGCGATGGCGACAAGGTGGTGCTGGTGCAGACCGGTACCAAGCTTGCCAACGTGGGCAACCTGGTGATCGATGCGGACGCGGCGGACGGCCAGGACGTTACCGCGCAGCTGGTCCCGGCGTCTGAGTGCAAGGACGAGGACGCCGCGGTCAAGAAGGTCGTCGACCAGGTGAACGGCGAGCTTGCTGACGTCCTCAACAAGGTTGTGGGCAAGACCGACGTGGCCCTTACCATTGTGGATGCCGACGGCGTGCGCCAGGTTCGCCACCATGAGACCAATATGGGCGACCTGGTCGCGGACGCTTACCGTGCCGCGGTTGGAGCCGACATCGCGCTGGCTAACGGCGGCGGCGTGCGCGCATCCATCGCTGCCGGCGACATTACCAACAACGACCTGCTCTCCGTTCAGCCTTACGGCAACGAGCTATGCCTGATCGAGGCTACTGGCCAGGAGATTCTGGATGCGCTCGAGATGGGCGCTTCCAACGCGCCGGAGGAGTTTGGCGGCTTTTTGCAGGTGTCCGGCCTTAGCTACAAGATCGACGCCTCCATCCCCTCGTCCGTAAAGACGGATGAGAACGGCAACTTTGTCAGTGTGGACGGAGAGCGCCGCGTGTTCGATGTCAAGGTGGGCGGCCAGGCGATCGACGCTACCAAGACGTACAAGGTCGCATCCCACGGATATATGCTGCTTGAAGGCGGCGACGGCCTCACCATGTTCAAGGACAACAAGGTGCTGCAGGAGAACGTGATCCTGGATAACCAGGCGCTTATCAACTACATCACCAACGACCTCAAGGGCGTAGTGGGCGAGCGCTATGCCAACGCCACCGGCGAGGGCCGCATCACGTACGCGACCAAGCCCGGCACCGACTTTAAGGACGTTGCCGCCACCGATTGGTTCGCCGGCGTGGTGGGCCAGGCGGTCGACGCCGAGCTGATGAAGGGGTATTCAGACGATTCGGGCGCTTCCACCGGCTTCTTTGGGCCTTATGACAACATGACGCGCGCGCAGGTTGCGACGGTGCTCTATCGTATTTCCGGCGATGCGACGCCGGGTGAGAAACCGGGTGCCAACAAGACGCCGTTTACCGATGTTGAAGACGGGGCGTACTACATCAACGCGCTCAACTGGGCGTATGAGAACGGACTTACCAGCGGATATACCAAGGCGAACGGCGAGATGGCCAACCTGTTTGGCCCCCACGACACGGTGACGCGCGAGCAGCTTGTCACGTTGGTCTGGCGCGCTGCCGGAGCGCCCGTAGCGACCAGCGACGATGCTTACCGTTCTTGCAAGGACGCCGGCAAGGAGTCCGTCTTCGCCGTCGATGCTCTTAAGTGGGCTGTCTCCAAGGGCATTTTGACCGGTTCGGTCGAGGCGGATGGGTCCTATCTCAAGCCTACGGCTTCCACCCTGCGCTGCGAGGGTGCGAAGGTATTTGTGCTCGCCAAGGACCTCATCAAGGACGGCGTTAAGTAATCGGTTGCGGCGATCGTCTTAGGGCGACCCTGGTCAAGCGGACGCAAACCATCCGTGGGCCGTAATCGTCCAAAAACAAGGGCGCTCCCACTGCTGTGAACTGCGGGAGCGCCCTTTTTGTGGCGTATGTTGGCAGGATACAATAAATGGGTTGCAAAACCTTTGCGGGCAGCCGTGGCCCGCATGGATAGGAGGAGCGCCCATGTCCCAGGCCGTGATAGGTCTTGTCGCCCACGTCGATGCGGGCAAAACTACGTTGGCGGAGGCCCTTCTGTATCGAGCGGGGGCAATTCGCCGGCAGGGGCGCGTGGACAAGGGCGATGCGCACCTCGACACGGACGCCATGGAACGCGAGCGTGGCATTACGATTTTTTCGAAGCAGACCTCGCTGGATTGGGCGAGTGCGCACGTAATGTTGCTCGACACTCCGGGCCACGTCGACTTCTCTGCGGAGGCGGAGCGCACGCTGCAGGCGCTGGACTATGCGGTGCTTATTGTGGGCGCCAACGACGGGGTTGAGGGTCATACCGAGACCCTATGGAGCCTGCTTGCCCGATATAACGTTCCTACCTTTGTTTTTGTAAACAAGCTCGATCTTGCCGCGGACGGCCTCGGTCCCGTTATGGACGAGATGCATCGCCGCCTGTCACCTTCGGTTGTGGACGGCGACGCGTTGTCGGCGCTGGTCGCTTCAGCTGGCGGGGCGGGGAAGGGCGCTGCCGCGCTTTTAGAAGACGTCGCGGCGACCGATGAAGACGCGTTGGATGAGTATCTGGAGAGCGGCTCGCTGTCTGCCGAGACGATTCGCCGGCTCATCGTCCAAAGAAAGGTCTTTCCGTGCTTTGCGGGATCCGCGTTGCGCATGGAAGGTATCGAGGAGTTCTTGGACGGCGTGGTCGCGCTGATGCAGGAGAAGGCGTGGCCGGATGAGTTCGCCGCGCGCGTGTACCGAGTGAGTCGCGGGGCGCACGGCGAGCGCCTGGCCTGGGTCAAGGTTACCGGCGGCGTGCTGCGTGCCAAGGAGCAGTTGAGCGGCTTTGACCGCGGTACGACATGGAACGAGAAGGTCGACCAGGTGCGCATCTATGATGCCGACTCGTTTGAGATCGCGCGCGAGGTGCCGGCGGGGCGCGTGTGCGCGGTGACCGGATTGTCCCAGGTGCTGCCGGGGAGCGCTTTGGGCGCGGAGGCGCGTCTGGCCGAGCCCGTTCTGGTGCCCGTGCTCTCCTATAGCGTGGGCGCGGCGGGGGCGGACGCTACCACGCTGGTGCAGGCGCTGCGAGAGCTTGCGGATGAGGATCCCCTGCTGGGCGTTGCGTGGCACGAGCAGCTGCAAGAGGTGCACGTGCAGCTTATGGGAGAGGTTCAGCGCGAGGTGGTGGCGCGTCAGCTGTTGGATCGCTTTGGGCTCGAGGTGACCTTTGGCGCCGGTGGCATTCTGTATCGTGAGACTGTGAACGTGCCGGTGCGCGGGGCGGGGCATTTTGAGCCGCTGCGCCACTATGCGGAGGTGCAGCTGCTGGTGGAGCCGGCGCCGCGCGGGGCGGGCATTAAGGCGGGGACCCGCGCCCTTGAGGATGATTTGGACCGCAACTGGCAGCGGCTCATCCTTACCCACGTGCTAGAGCGCGAACACCCCGGTGTGCTGACCGGTGCTCCGTTGACGGATGTACGCATTACCTTGCTGGGCGGTCGTGCGCATCTGAAACATACCGAGGGCGGCGATTTTAGGCAGGCAACCTACCGCGCTATTCGTCAGGCGCTGATGACGGCACGCGAGCAGGGGGCTTGCCAGCTGTTGGAACCGTGGTACCGCTTTAGACTGGGCGTTCCGGCGGACAAGGTGGGTCGCGCGCTTGCCGATTTGCAACGTATGGGCGCCGATTTCGATGCGCCGGTCGCCGAGGGTGACCGCGCGGAGATTGCGGGCGCGGCTCCGGCTTCTGAGATTGGCTCCTATGCGCTGGAGGTGAGTGCGTACTCGGGAGGTCGCGGAAGGTTGTTTTTGGAGTATGCGGGCTACCGGCCCTGCCATAACGCCGAGCAGGTTATCGCTGAGGCCGCCTATGATCCCGTGGCGGATCTTGCCAATACGCCAGGCTCCGTCTTTTGCAGCCACGGCGCGGGTTACAACGTGGCGTGGGACCAGGTTCCCGCGCAGGCGCACGTCGAGATCGACTTTGATCGGCTGCGCCCGTGGCGAAAGGCGGATGCGAGTTTCTTTGCGGGATAGGGCTGAGACGGATGGTGCGCGATGGTAAAAAAGACGGGTGGGTTTAGCGCGAAAGGAGGGCTTGTAGTGATTGGCGAGGACGGCCTCATATCTTCAGTACGCGAATTATCTTCAGGCGACATGTCGAAGTTCTTGAACTTGTGTCTTGGCAATCCGCAGTACTATCGCCCTCTGGGCTATGCTCCAACAATCGATTCGCTCTCAGATGAGCTGGCCGAGCTACCTCCCGGGTGCAGTCCAAAGCAAAAGCAGTGCCTTGGATACTATTCGGATTCGGGGGAGTTAATTGCAGTGCTTGACGTGGTACGCGGGTATCCAGATGTGGCGTCCGTGTTTATAGGGTTCTTTATGGTCGATGCCACATATCAGGGAATTGGTTTGGGTCGCGGTATCATTTCGCGTCTATGCCATTCTCTGCGTCTTGAGGGATATCATCGCGTGCGTCTTGGTTACGTTGATGGAAATGCTCAATCGCAAGGTTTTTGGGCGCGGTGCGGTTTTACGACTTCGGGTGAAACTGTCAATTGTGGGACTTATCAAGTCGTTCCCATGGAAAAGCGGCTGTAAAAACGGGTCCTGAATGGCGCGCCTGCGCAGTTCTGAAGGATAATTGCATTGTTTTTAGAAAAGTGCGTGTATACCTGTTTGGCAAGTTGGCTCTACCGATAGTTTCTTCGGAGCTGTGCGGCTGTCTACTTGGGGAAAATCAAAATCGATGCAATTATCCTTTAGAATTGCGCGCGGTTTCCCGGAATGAGTCGCACGTGGGCGTCTGGCAAGCGGGGAAGAACGCAAGAAAAGTCCGTTGCAGTCTCGAAGCACGCTTTGAAACAGGAGGGGCCACCATGAAGCCCGTCGCGCATATTCATACAGACCTGCCGCAGAAGTTCGGCATTCCCCGTAACAGCTTTCTTGCTCCCCATCTGCAGGGACGTATCATTTTCGAGCCGGAGTTCGCGCTGGACGCGGCGGTGGAGGGGCTCGATGAGTTCTCGCATCTATGGTTGCTTTGGGAGTTCCAAAACGGCACGCCGGGCGGGGCCGCGGCAGATATCGCCGCAGACCTAGCGACTAAGGATAAGAGCGGTGCTACGTCCAAGTGGGCACCTTCCGTGCGTCCGCCGCGCTTGGGCGGTGTCGAGAGGCGCGGCGTCTTCGCTACGCGAAGCCCGTTCCGTCCCAATCCTATAGGTCTTACCTGCGTAAAGCTTGATCATGTGGAGTTGACGGCGCAAGGCCCCGTCATTCACGTGTTGGCTGCGGACCTGCGCGACGGCGCGCCCATTTATGACATCAAGCCCTATATTCCCTTCGCGGACTGCCATCCGGAGGCCACGGGAGGATGGATCGAGGACGCACCCTGGCATGAGCTCGAAGTCGATTTTTCCGATCAGCTGCGCGCGCGTTTTGTAGCGCTTGCGGAGGCATCTAAGCTCGAAGGTCTTATCGAAGTTCTGCGCCAGGATCCGCGCCGTGCCGGAAGCAAGCATGAGCCCGACCGCGTCTATCATCTGGCATATGCCAGGCTTGATGTGGCGTTCACCGTGGACGGAGACGTGCTGCATGTAGTTGCGATTGACTAGCAACGCAACGCGTCTGCAATCGTTTGGGCAACAAGCTGCGACCCGGCGGGCGAGGGGTGCACGCCGTCGGTTGCGTAAAACCAATCGGCGTCCTCCATCTGCGCCACGACTTTTGCCATGTCGACAAAGATGGCGCCATGGGCAGCAGCGGCGCGCAGGGACCCCTCATGCATGAGCTGACCCATCTGCGCGGCGCTCATGCCAAGCTTCTTCAGTTTGGCCGAGCCCTCTCGGTATCCCCAGGTTCCGTAGAGCACGGGCGCCGCGTTGTGGTCGCGTGCCAGCTCGCACATTTTGGCCACCGCTCGCTCGTGGGCAGATGGGTTGGTTGCGGGCAGATGGCTCATATCCTGCGCGATCACGTAGTCAAAGCATCCATACTCTTCCTGCGTACCATCGCTCTCCAGCGCTTGCAAAACACGCGATCCCGTCTTGGTGAGAGGGTTAGAGAACTCTGCGAGTCGAGCGCCCCCGCGGGTGATGGCGACCACCTGCGCGTCGAGGAGACTTGCGAGCATGCTTGGCATGGCGTTGGCCGCGGTGAGGCTGTTGCCCACCATAAGTATGGAGAGACTCATGAGATCCTTTCTTTAAATAGCGGAATGCCGGCGGTGGTTGAGGGGCCGGCGGTGCGCAGCGCGTTGAATAGTTGCAGCCTAAACGGAAAAGGGCGCAGGCGCAATTATCGTTGCCGCCCAAAAAATAGGCGCGCGGGCGATGGCAGCCGCTTTGCTACAGTTAGGTAATAGACTCATCGCTGGGCATACGGAATGGGGGTGCCATGGACTTGTACAAGGCAATCGAGCTTTACACGCCCTTCAACGCGCAGGAGAAGGTGGACCGTCATGTGATGCTGCGTGCGCTCGACTGCGGTCCCGCGTGCTTCGAGCGCACGGCTCCCGCCCACATGACGTGCTCCATCTGGACCGTCGACCCGACGGCTCGCCAAACCTTGCTGGTCTACCACAACATCTATAACTCGTGGAGCTGGATCGGGGGCCATGCGGACGGTGAGCGCAACCTTGCCGCCGTCGCCCTTCGTGAGCTGCGGGAAGAGACGGGCGTTACGGGCGCGTGCCTGATTGAGTGCGGGCCCGGCGCCATCTTCTCGCTCGAGGTCCTTCCCGTCGCCGGTCATGAGAAGCGCGGGCGCTACGTAAGCTCGCATACCCATCTCAACGTTACCTATCTGGCGGTTGCGGACCCGGCGGAGCCTTTGCGCATTTGTGCGGACGAGAATTCCGCGGTGCGCTGGGTGCCTATGGAAGACGCCATCGCCCTTTCGAACGAGCCTTGGATTCGCGAGCGCATCTACCGCAAGCTTATCGACAAGCTCCGGCAACATGCAGATTGGGTAGCATAGACTCAATGGACCAGCTAGGTTTCCAGTTTGGCCTATCGGTCGGCCGATGGCGGGGACGGAGCGCGCATGGACGAGAAGCGGAGCCTGGGCGAGGAGATCGGCCGTCGCTCTTTTGGGGTTATGTGGATGGACGAGGAAGAGCGTCTTATGCAGGAGCTGGATGATGCTCGCAACGCCGCAGATTCCTCGTCCGCAAATCGAAGGCGCGCCAAGGGAGCCGGCAGCTATGGCGGAGTCGATACTCCCGGCGGCGCGCTAGTGGTTGCCATTCTGCTGTTTGTAGTCGCCGCTGTGATAATCAACTTCTTTGTAGGGGAGTAGCCATGATGGTTTCGCCCGAGTCTTATATCGCTCAATTTGAGGATGCTCCTTATAGTGAGCTCATTAGGGCCCGCGCAAAGCTTGTGGCAGAGCTCGCGGAGCTCGAGAGTTATTTTGAGCTCGGCCAGCAAGAGGAGCCGTACATCGCCGTTTCCCCTTCTGAGGACACCAGCTACAAGATGGGGCTTGAATACCTTGCAGCCTTAATCGGCCTCATGATCGAGCGCGCTCCCGAGCTAACCGGGGAGGAATTTGCTGCGCACGAGGACGATAACAAGGAAAAGGGCGATTAGTCTAAGGGCTACGCGTGGCTGAGGCTGTCAGTTGGGCATCGATCCTGTTTGGCTTGGACCGTCGCGCGGTTTGCAACGCCCGGCGTCCGCAGCTTCGTCCATATACCACAGGCGCCGTTGCTCGCTGTCCACGCGCATAAGCAGGCGGCAGTGGGACCAGTTCAATTCGGCGCGCAGTGTGTGCCGAATTGGAAACGTAAGGTAAAACTGGCGCATGGCACGCAGGTTGCGTTGCGTAAGTCCTTTGCAACCAACTCAATTCGCTACGCAGCGCGTAGCGAATGGGGAATACCTGGTAGAACTGGCGCATGTTACGCAGGCTGGCAACGGTAAAACCCTTGCCAAAATCATCTGTCAAACGCTTGGAGAGGTATGAGAGCAGATGCTTGCCATATTCGGCGCGCTCGCCAATCGTCTCGTTAATCTGCCGCCCAATCTCCCAATAGGCGTTCACCATGGCGCTGTTCACGGCTCGCGTGACAGATGGGCGCGCTTGCGCAAGGACATCGTGGACGTTGGGGCAGATCGATTCGTCGTTCAGGGCCGAGTCGCCAGCTTGCTGTTCGCCGGCTGCGATGCTCGCGGTTTTCTCAAGGGGGCTAGGACTGGTTGGATGATTCATGGCTGTCTGTTCTTTCCGGTGCTCGAGCAGGTGGTTCTGGGAGGTTGATCGCTGCAGACGAGGGTTATGTGGACGATGATGGCGGCTGGTTGCTCCCTTCTTGTTGATGTATCGAACCTGTGTTCTATTTCATTGTGGCTATACTTAACTTTCGTCTGGACATAAAAAGCCCCTTGAATGTTGAGTGCGGTGGGATAATTCGTCCTAAGAATGACGAGAGGGGTGTGCCATGGTGTTTGAGGATGCGGCCAGAAAGGCGCTGGCGTTTCGTGATGAGAGGAACTGGGCGCAGTTCCATAACCCTAAGGACCTAGCGATCTCTATTAGCTTGGAAGCGGCGGAGCTGTTGGAAACGTTCCAGTGGTCGGGGACGGATCTTGAGGTTGCCAAGAAGCGAGAGGCGATGGTAGAGGAACTTGCCGACGTTGCTATCTACTGCATCTTTCTTGCCAGCGAGCTGGGCGTGGACCTGGCCGATGCCGTAAGCGCTAAAATCGATGCTAATGCAGTGAAATATCCCGTCGATAAGGCGTGCGGCAATTCAAAGAAGTACACGGAGCTGTAACCATGATTATCTACAGTGGTAGCAAGGCCGACTTTATGGTTCAGGTCGAGGAAGACACCATCGCCTATACCATCCGTGACAATATCTTGGAGAAGATGCACCGCAAGACGCCCGACGCCGAGTTCAGGTCATGGGTGAATTCGCTTGAGTACATGTACAAAGTGCTGAACGATGACGGGATTCCGCGGAATTCTGGCATAGCGATCGAATACAACCTGCCCAACACCGCCAAGCGCGTGGACTTTCTTGTATCGGGCTACGACGCTAAACGGACGGCCAATGTGGTGATTATCGAGCTGAAACAGTGGGAGAAGCTGAACAAGGTCGAGGGCCTCGATGCGCTGGTGGAAACGTTCACGGGTGGCAGGGAGCGCCGCGTGGTCCATCCTTCTTACCAAGCCTGGAGCTATGCGGAGATGATCAGGGACTACAACGAATACGCTCAGATAGCCGGCGTGAACCTGTGGCCCTGCGCCTATCTGCATAACTATATGCGCGTGCAGGATGACCCGTTGGACGATCCCATCTACAAGGATTATCTGGACGAAGCCCCCGCGTTTGCCAAGGGCGACGTGAGGAAGCTGCGCGAGTTCATTAAGCGCGTGGTGGAGACTGGCGATGACAGCGAAATCCTCTACGAGATCGATAACGGCCGCATCAAACCATCGAAGAGTCTTCAGGACGCTATTGTGGGAATGCTTGAGAGCAGTCCCGAGTTCAACCTGATCGACGACCAGAAGGTTGTGTTCGAGCGCATCATGGAGCTCTCTCGCCAATGCGAGCGGGATGGAAAGAAGCGCGTGCTGATCGCGACCGGTGGCCCCGGAACTGGCAAGACGGTTATCGCGATGAATCTGCTTGCTCGCCTTACCCAAGAGGGCGTCTTTGTGCAGTATTGTTCGAAGAACAGCGCGCCCCGTACGGTCTACGCCAAGAAACTCAAGGGGCACAGGACAAAAAGCAGCATCGATAACATGTTCAAGGGCTCCGGTGCCTATGTGGAAGCGCCTAGGAACGCCGTTGGAGTTGTGCTGGCCGACGAGGCACATCGCCTGAACGAAAAGTCGGGGCTGTATGGCAACCAGGGCATCAACCAGATACATGAAATCATCCATGCCGCTAGGCTGAGCGTGTTCTTTATCGACGAATGCCAACGCGTGACCGTGAAGGATATCGGCAGCGTTGGGGAGATTAAGCGCTGGGCCGCCGTTAACGGAGCGGAAGTGTATGAAGAGGAGCTTACCTCGCAGTTTCGCTGCAACGGCTCCGATGGGTATCTCGCATGGCTGGACGATGTTTTGGAGATTCGCGAGACGGCGAATTACGATATCCAGGGCATCGACTATGACTTCGAGGTGCTTGATTCTCCCGATGAAATGAGGCAAAAGGTAATCGAGCGCAACCAGGGTTCAAATAAGTCGCGCATTTTGGCGGGATACTGCTGGAACTGGCCGCGCGCGGGTCGCGCCGATACAAACACCCATGAGATCACAATAGGAGACTTTGAGATAAGCTGGAACCTGGATGGGGGAGAGGCGTTCGCGCTTAGTCCAACGTCCATCAACGAGGCGGGGTGCATCCACACAACGCAGGGCCTTGAGTTCGAGTACGTCGGCGTGATCATAGGCGACGACCTTCGCTATGAGGGTGATCATGTGGTGACCGACTATACAAAGCGCGCGGGAACGGACCAGTCGATCAAGGGCTTGAAAAAGATGGAGCGCGAAGATCCAAAACATGCGCTCAAGCTTGCTGATGAGATTATTAAGAACACATATCGCACGCTGATGACGCGCGGCATGAAGGGCTGCTATGTGTACGCCACGGATCCAAATCTGCGCAGCTACTTGAAGGAGCGTTCGGCGGTGTGCGTCTAATTGACCGATGGGGCCACGAGGGGGCAGGGCGGGTTATTATGCGGCAAAAAACTGATTGGCAATGGAGATCAGCCGGGCTTGTATCTCTTGAAAGTCTCGATTGAGGTCGAGAGCGCTTACCTTGATCTGGTTTCCGCTCATGCGGTAGTCGCCTTCAGGCTGAAGCGCTTCATCGGTTTTTGCATATAGAAGAATCCCTGCTACCCTGTGAGGCCTGTTGGAAAGCTCGGCTTCCTTGTTTTTAACGTAGGTAAATATCTGGTAGAGGTTCGCAGAGTGGATGGTTGCGGTGCCGAAAGAGTATTGCATAGAGTGCGAGTAGTACTTGGCATCAATGATTAGAACCTCATTGTTTCTTGAGAGAGCTATGTCGGTTTGCATTGTGGGCAGCAAGGTGCCCGCGCCGTCATCAAGGGCCCATTTGATTTGTGGGGACGAGGCTTTGGCGAAAGGGTATTCTGCCGTATAGAACTCCAGGATGAACTTTTCGTACAGTCTATGCATCTGTTGGCTATCGACAAATGAAGAAAGGCGATATTGTCCGGATTCCGTGGTCAGCAGCATGCCTTCGAGAATAAGCTGGCATACCCCCAGCGCTAGTCGATAGGATTGATTGTTACGTTGCAGGTGAACGGCTTCCCAGGCGATTGACTTCGCGTCGATCTCATCAATGTTCGAAAAGAAGGGGAGGATCCTTCGGAGTTCGGCATATCGTTCATCTGTTATCTCTCCATGACGGAGCAACAGACAGATCGTGGTTTTTAATATCTGGTTGAGCGGGTTGTTTTCCGTAAGCTCATCGTATTCGCAGGTTACACATCGTTCCCTCTTGATTTTGTTACCGATCGCGCCCTGCAAGTCGATTTTGCCTCGCACGGTCGGCAGGGCTTCTGTGCGCGAATGATATTCGCGGTAGAGTCCCCTTTTAATTTGGCGGCTTACCTCTTTTGCCAGTATTACGGCAAATAGGTCGTGTATGTTGCTGAATTCCTCTCCGGCAATTTCTTGATAACCATATGATTCGAGCGACCTGAATGCGTATGCAAGCATGTAATAGATGTTTTTGATTAAAATGGTTCCGTTTTTAGTTGTCACTGCTGGAACACCCCATGAAGAGCGTTCTCCCATTTGAGGACCTTCTCATCGCAGTCAAACCAGTATTCGCGAAGCATGGGAAGAATGTCGTAATCAACTATCTCGCGCGCCCACTCATCGCTTGCCTCATCGGGGTTGACACCGCAGAAATAGCTGTGACCGATGCAGAATCCTGTGCCAAGAGATTTGTCCGTACGAATCTCATCATTCAATTTCTCAATCAATGCGATGAGCTCATCGATTGTTTCGCTCGCGAGCTGTTGTTGGTAGGCTTTAAAACCGGTGGTTTCAAAGCCAGGCGTCATCTCGAAGAAGCTGAATCTGCGGCGCAGCGCGTAGTCGATCATGGCTAGAGATCTGTCGGCGGTATTCATCATGCCGATGATGTATAGGTTTTCAGGAACGCTGAATGGGCTGCCATCATATGCAAGAGTCGCTTCGGATCCGCGATAATCACGCTCGATGAGCATGAGCAGTTCGCCAAAGATTTTACTCATATTGCCTCGGTTGATTTCATCGATGATGAAAAAGAACTGCTCCTCCGGATGCGATGCGGCTTTTTGGCAGAAGTTGTAGAAGACGCCATGCTTTAGAGCAAAGGAGTCACCCTCGGGCTTGTACCCCATAACGAAGTCTTCATAGGAGTAGCTTTGGTGGAATTGAATAAGCTTGATGTGGTCGTTATCCCTTTTTCCCATAATCGACCAAGCGAGGCGTCTAGCGGCGAAGGTTTTCCCAACGCCCGGAGCGCCTTGCAAGATGACGTTCTTCTTTCGTAATAGCACGGATTTCAAGCAATCATAATCGCTTTTCCCCATGAAGACGTCCCTAAGGAAAGACTCCTTGTCGTACGGTCGCACGGAGGTCGCAAGCGTAGTATTGGAATGTTCAATCATGTTAATAATGGTTTGGTACTCCGAAGCCGTGAGCTTAAAAAGGCTGCCTTGAGGGTTGATAAAATACTCCATGCTGGCGAGCTCTTGTTTTGTCTTCAGGGATTCGAGGGCGATGGGGTTGGCGATATCCGCGGTCTTCTCAAAGTAAATCCGCTCATTGTCATGGTCTTTAGATATTGTTCCTAAAGCCGTAATCATCTTGATGGGGCTTGTCTCGAATATCACGAGTGCGTCTCCTGGCTTCGCATCTAGGAAGTGCTGGAATACGCGTCTCTTGCTGCCGTTTTCGCTGTACATTGTGTAGCTCTGGGATGAGCCGATGGGGACGGACGAAGGCTTCCAGAGGGAAGGGTTGGCGTTTAGCCACCAAAAGTCATGTTCTCCGCTGCCTAAATGATTGCTGGACGGGTTTTCTTCTTTATGGTTGCTCACGTAATAGCAAAAGTCTGCCGTTAGTGTGCGTAGCTGAGGATCGGGGTAGTAATCGGGGGTGAGCTGGGAATTGAAGAGGTCAATGAGCTCATCATCTTTTTTGAGCCTCTCGCAGATCTCATTGTAAAAGCCAAGGTGGAAGCGCAGGTTGTCGCCGCGCCTGCCTTTGATGATGCTGCGGTTGCTTCCAAGTTGTTCAAACGCTGCTTTTGCAACGGTATATTTGTATACATAGTATTTATCTGGATACCGCAGCCATAAGTACGTAGTGATTACATTTTCATTTTGATAGTGGTTTTTCGCTGTGGGCCTATAAGTCTTCCTTAGCACTTCGCTTCCCAGATTAAATGCCTCAATTCGGTCAAGATAATCCCTTGACTCGTCAAAAAGAGATACAAAGAGCGCGCGCGTTTCCTCTGGGGCTTCTGTTGCAAATTCGAGCAGCATGTTTTTAGGGTAATGGTTATATGACGTCAAAAGATTGCTTGAAGCTTCAAGGGATCGCTCGAGCATGTCTTTGAAGTCCTGTGAGCCTATGTCCCAGTTTTCTTGAAATTGTTTGACTGCCTTCCATTTATATGATTCCGCATCCCAGTGGCCGGTTGTGAGATCTTTTTTGTATTGGACGAGGTATTTTTGGAATAGGGCATCGTCAAACATTGCCAGCTCCTCTGTATGCTTGCTATCTGACTTTATATTATGCGTCTGAGGCGGCGATTATTAAAGGACGCCGCATCGCCGGTCCACTCTGTACAATACTCAAGAGCTGTATTTTAGGTAAGGAGCGCATGTGGCCTCGCCGTTTGAACATTACCTCTACGTGTTGCGTTGCGGTGACGGCAGCCTCTACACCGGCTATGCGGTTGATGTCGCGGCGCGCGTTGCGGCCCATCAAGCCGGGCACGGCGCCAAATACACCAAGTCGCACGCGCCGGTGAGCCTGATGGCGCAGGCGCGTTTCTACTCCAAGCAACGTGCCATGAGCGCGGAGGCCCTGTTCAAGAAGCTGCCGCGTGAGCGCAAAGATGCGTTGCTGGCCATGGCGGCGACCGAACCGCTTGAGGATGTGCTCTGCCGCGAGCTACCCGGTTTTGGCGATGACTCCGCCTGCGAATTCGTCGCCCGCAGCTTGAGCGAACGGGTCGATCCCGCATACAGGGACTTCATGTCCAGGCTCACACCCACGGTGGACCCTAAGCGCATGGTTGGCGTGCGCACGCCCGCCCTACGTGCAATCGCCAAGGGACTCGTTCGCCGCGATGATGCCGCGATGTTTTTGCGCGCCCTGCCTCATCGCTTGTTCGAAGAGAACCAGGTGCATGCCTTCGCTATTGGTCAAGAGCGCGATTATGGCCGCGCGCTCAAGCTGTACAACCGCTTCTTGCCCCATGTGGACAACTGGGCAACGTGCGACCAGCTGCCGGTGAAAGTTCTTGCGAAAGATCCTTCGCGCACGCTTGAGCAGGTTGAGGCATGGCTCGCTTCTGGCCGCTGCTACACCATTAGGTTTGGCATCGGCGTGCTCATGCGTCTGTTTTTGGACGAGTTATTCGACCCGCGGTTTCTCGATATGGTCGCCGCCACCCGCATGCCGCAGACGGCTGCGGACGGCCTGCCTGCCTCTAAGGACGATGTCTACTACGTGGACATGATGCGCGCGTGGTACTTTGCCGAAGCCATGGCCAAGCAGGAATCCGCTGCGTTGCCATATCTGCAGCGCAAGGGTGACCGTGCGCTTTTGGACGAATGGGCCCGTCGCAAGGCTATCCAGAAGGCGATTGAAAGCCGGCGTATATCGTCAACTATGAAGGAACGGCTCCGCGCAGCGAAGTGATGGTGACTCCTGATGGGGGTTAGAAATCACTTTTAAGTTTCGTTTTTGCCTGCGATCACAATGGGGTCATCTGGTAGACATCGCTGCGGGAAGCGAGCCATGCATTATGGGAGACGGAAAAGCTGCCGCTTGGCGATAATACTGCTTAAAAAGGAACAAATAAATTGACTCTAAATTACTCACGTGTACGCTTTAGCTTAGCTGCAGTTGTGTTGTAAGTGGAAGGAGACTGCAATGGTTAAGAGTGGTTCGATTGCTGCTGCGGTTGCGCTTGGGTCGATTTTGGCTTTTGGAGGCATGGCGGGCTGTTCTTCTGAATCTTCGACTGGTGATGGGTCTGCGCCCATCGAAAGCAAAGAAGATGTAAGCGGTGGCGAAGAGTCGAGTGAGAACAAAAAGCCAGAAGGTATGACTCCGTCGCAGGAGCAGGCCTATGAGAAGGCGCTTACATACCTTTCCACCATGCCCTTTTCCCATGATGGTTTGGTAAAGCAGCTCGAGTATGAGCAGTTCTCAACGGAAGATGCTGTTTTTGCTGCCGACAATTGTGGTGCGGATTGGGGTGAACAGGTATTGCTTAAGGCAAAGCAATACCTTTCCACTATGCCCTTCTCCCAAACGGGTTTATCTTCGCAACTTCAATTTGATGGCTTTACCGTGGAGGATTCTGACAACGCCGCCGCAAACGTTGGGGCAGACTGGACAGAACAGGCTACAAAGAAAGCGAAATCGTACTTGGATACCATGGCGTTTTCTCATAGCCAGCTTGTTGATCAGCTTGTATTCGACGGCTTTACTTCAGAGCAGGCGGAGGCAGGCGTTGTGGCGAACGGTCTGTAGAGAAGCGTGCTAACGTCTGCCGGATGAGCTTGTCTTATCGGGGTTGTCGCGTGTGCGACGGCCCCGATTTTTGATGTCTCAGCATGCTCTTTTCGTGGGATTAGCGATGGAGATCATTAAGACGACTTCACATAAAACGCCGGTTCGACCTGCAGTTCCTTTATTGGAGAATGGGACGTGATTGATCGTTGCCTTAGGGCGAACATATCTGTACGCATTCCCATGAAGGTAGGCCTGCGGCGCAATGCGTGGTGCCGAAAAGGAGAAGGATTGCTGGGGTCCAGAGGCTCTCCATTGAGAGCAGCATATCATTTGCTCGAGGGTAGAAAACGGTATAAGTTGGTATAAGGTAGTGTAAAGTGCAGTTTACACATTGATGGGTGATCGATATGGCCAAGACCCCTAATCCTTTTAAACCAACTGCGGGTAAGGTTCCGCCCGTGCTTATTGGCAGGCAAGACGTGCTCGATGGATTTGAGTCGGGACTTGCGGACGGTGCTGGAGCTCCTGGCCGCCTTATGCTCATCACGGGCCAGCGCGGGTTCGGGAAGACCGTCATGCTTTCGGAGATCCGTTCCATCGCAGAGCGCGAGGGTTGGTTTGTTGTAGCCGATAACGCTTCGGTGGGAATGTGCGATCGCTTGGTGCGTGCCATTAGGCCCAGGGGTATGCGGATGAGAGAGGTGGGCATCGCTCCTTCCGTAGGGGTTGCCGGTTTGGCGACGGCGACGTTGGGCGGCATGACGCTCGAGGCGCCCCCGGTTGATGCCCGCACGCTTAGGGATGCCGTGACCGAGCGCCTGGAAAAGATGCCGCGCGGCAAGGGCGTGCTCATTGCGATCGACGAGACCCAGGGCGTTTCCATGGGGGACGTTGTTGCGCTTGCGGAAACCTTTCAGCATGTGCAGGCAGATCAGGACCAAACAGGCTTGCCGGACGCCCAAAAGAAGGGCATCGCGTTTGTCTTTGCGGGGCTTCCGTCGCTTGTGGACGATATTCTCAACAACAAGGTCAGTACGTTTCTGCAGCGCGCCGAGCGGCATACGCTTGCCGAGGTTCCGCTGGTAGAAACGCGCGACGCATACGTCGATGTGGTTGAAAGTTCGGGAAAGGCAATCGATGACGAGCTGGCGCTGCGGGCCGCTAAGGCTGCCGGGGGGCATCCGTACATGATTCAGCTTATTGGCTACCATATGTGGCGCTCGGCAGACCGGAGAGGGTCAAAAGTGATTGATTCCGTCGATGTGGATGCGGGCGTTCGCGATGCGCTCCATGCGTTCTACGAGGCGGTCTGCGCGCCCACGTATTACGGGCTGCGTTCCCCGCAGCGCCTGTTTCTCGAGGCAATGGCGAGGGATAACGAGGGCGTGACGCGCGTTGCGGATATTGGAGCGCGCGTGGAGCGAACGGACAGTTGGGTCCACAAGTATCGCGCAAGCCTCATCCGTGAGCGCGTTATCGAAGCGGCGGGGTACGGGCTGGCCCGTTGCTGCATTCCTCATTTGTGCGAGTACATTCGCGATGAGGTATTTTGGCATGAGCGCGAATAGGGGCCGCTGCCTCGGTTACCCTGTTGTGCAATGTACGCACCAACAGGAGGTCTCGCATGGAGCTTGGCATCACTAATCCACTTCAAAAGTTTCTCAAGCTCAAGCAGCCGCCGTACGGAACCTGCCCCGATCCCTTGTTTTGTTGGGACGTTCACCGTGTCAAGATCGCTAACGGCAAGGTTTTGATGATCGTTTCGAATGCTTCAACCTACTTTGTCGCCATCACTCGTATGACGGCGGCCACGTGGAAGCGTTGGGAGGGCGAAGCGGTGGGGGCCATTGCGGATTCCATGGCGGTGTCTGGTTTTGATGAGGCCACAATCAGGGCGTACCTCGATGCCGCGGGAGTGAGTGCCGGCGAGAGTTTCTATCGCCTCACGGGTGGCGTGGAGGTCACCAAAACGCATGGCCGCGTCTCCGTTGGGCACATGAACCAGTCGGTCGATATGATTTGGTTCGAGAACGTCGATAGTCAATGCTCGGTTCAGTCCGACATGTGCTACCTGCTAAATAACAAGTTGATTCGCAACTGCTCGCTGCGCAAGTCCTATATATTTCCGGCGGAGGCCTTTGCGGAGAGCTTGGCGGAGCATGGGATTTTGCGCGGCAAGGTCACACTGAACTAGATCGAGCTTGCAAGGACTCGCTTTCCATAGGGGCTAGAGATGGAAATCACCCGGATAACCTCGAACAAAAAGCGCTATCTCGACCTGTTGCTTCTTGCGGACGAGCAGGAGGACATGATCGACCGCTACCTCGAGCGCGGCGACATGTACCTGCTCACCTGCGATGGCCAGCCCGCGGCGCAGTGCGTGGTGACCGATGAGGGCGAGGGACTTCTGGAACTCAAGAGCCTTTCGGTTGAGCCGCGCTTTCAAGGCCGGGGCTTTGGCAGGGCCCTTATCTCCTTTATCGAGCGCAACTATCGCAGCTCCCACACCGTGCTGCAGGTTGGTACGGGCGATGTCCCTTCGACCGTCGGCTTTTACAAACACTGTGGTTTCGCACCCTCACACCGGGTGGCGAACTTCTTTATCGACAACTACGGCCATGCCATCATCGAGGACGGACGGCAGCTTATCGATATGGTATACCTACAAAAATCGCTGGTAGCAACTACAAAAGAAGAAGTGCTGAGGCAGGAAGAGTCGCGCGATCTTCTGGTGTGCGGCCGCCCTCTTTCCGCATGTGCGAACGATGGCTGCTGGGATGACTCCATCCGCGCGGATTATTGCGCGCATGAGCCCACGCCCACGCCATATTTCATCCTCGAAGACCTCTTTAGCCGTATTCATCTGGACGAGGATTCATACCTGCTCGATGTGGGCTGCGGCGTGGGGCGCGTGTTGGCCTATGCGGTAGAGGCGGGATTACCGGGGCATTTCACTGGCGTGGAGCTTGATCCGGCGCTGGCGGCGCGGGCGCAGTCATGGACGGGGCCGTTTGACCAGGTCAACGTGGTCTGCGGCAGCGCGCTCGATATGCCGCTGGAAAGCTTCACCCATTTCTACCTGTTCAACCCGTTTGACAACAACGTGCTTCTGGCGTTTTTGGACAAGCTGGAAGTCCAGGCGCGGCGCCGGGTGGTGCTCGTCCATATGTCTGACAACGGCGAAAACTACTCCTACATGGGCCGCCCCGGCTGGACGCTGCAAGAGCAAGGCGAGTTCTGGCGCTATCCGCATGGTGATAATCGGGGATTTGCGGTGTTTGGCTGCCCGCAGCACTACTCGATCTGGCGTCTCGACCCTGCCCGGGTGCAATAGGCAAAGGTTGCGGGTGAGGGTGCGACCGTGCATGGTGGCGGCCGACCGTGTCGTCGCGCGACTTTTCTCGCACGCGCATTGAGAGGACTGCGCTTCTTTGCCACCATAGGATTGGCCTTGTAAGGAGGTGCGGAGATGACGCAGCTAGAAAACCTCAATCGCGCCCTCGCGGTTATAGAGGCATCGCTTGAGGGCGATGTCGACTACGAGGCAGCGGCGCGTGCAGCGGGGTGCTCCCGCTACCAGCTCGAGCGCATGTTTCCCTATTTGGCGAACGTGAGCCTGGCGGAGTACGTCCGTCGTCGCAAGATGACCAGGGCGGCGTCCGACTTGCTTGATCGCGACGCCAGGGTGATAGACGTCGCCCTGCGCTACGGGTATGACTCTCCCACGGCGTTTGCCCGCGCGTTCAAGCGCGTGCACGGCATCTCGCCCAGCGAAGCGAAAAACGGGGGCGTTAAGCTCGCGTCATATCCGCGCCTTGTGTTCACCTTGTCCGTAAAAGGGGAGGAACCAATGGATTACAAGATTGTAGAGAAGCCCGCCTTTCGCGTGGTGGGCGTGCCGTCCACGGGCGAATGGGAGCTTGAGGATGCGGGCGAGAAGGCGGTGCAGTACTGGGTTGATGTGGAGCCGCAAGTCGATGCGCTGCTTGGTCTATCGGATGGGGAGCCGGCGGGCCTGCTAGGCGTGCAGTTTTGCCGCGACGGCGCATTCGACGGCTATATGGCATGCGTGGCTACGCAAGCGCCCTGCCCGGACGGTATGGCGGTGCGCGTTGTTCCGGCGGCGACCTATGCTGTCTTCGAGTGCACGGGCGATGTTTCGAGCGCTATGGGCGAGCTGTGGCACCGCGTGTTGAGCGAATGGCTGCCGTCGAGCGGTTTTTCCTGGGAGAGCGGTTCGGACGTGGAGCGCTATCTTTCCAGGGATATGCACGCGGCAGACAGTAGAAGCGAGCTGTGGCTGCCCGTGGTCCGTGCGGAATAGGGCTGCTTGCAGCCTATATCGATGGTTCGCGGCTCTTTTCTATTTGATGAACAGCCCCCGTTTTATAAGGTGCCTGTGGTATAAACATGCTGCAGCGGACACACTTTTATCGCCGCTAGCAAGCATATAGATCTCCGGTCCCACGGCGGCGTTCGCCACCATCGTCGCCGGTATCGTGGCGGCCGACGGCATGAGCGGACTGGTGGCGGCCACCATCATCGCGGGCGTGCTGCTGATAGTTATGGGCGTCATGCGCCTGGGCGCGCTCATCCGCTTTGTGCCGCATACCATCATCACGGGCTTTACCGCCGGCATGGTCGTCACCATCGTCCTCTTTATGAAGATGGTGAGCCAAGAGACCGAGGTGCGCGGTTGGCGTTACTACTGCGATGAGGATTCCGAGGTCACGCACCTGCGCGAGCTGCCGCGCGCCGGTTTTGTTGACCAGGTTGGCCGCGAGAACTTCTTGCCCAACATCGACGCCGCCATCGCCCGCGCCGCCGTTTTGGTGGACGAGAAGTAGCGAGGACGGCGCCGCGCGCGTTTGCCGCTACAATGGCAAGGTTCAACCTTTGCGCAAAAGAACAGGAATCAAACCCCATGGCATCTCTTGCTGACCAGATCTCCTCGCGCCGCACGTTCGCGATCATCTCGCACCCGGACGCCGGCAAGACCACCCTTACCGAGAAGCTGCTGCTCTACACCGGCACCATCCAGTCCGCCGGCTCCGTCAAGGGCAAGCAGAACGCGCGCCACGCGGTGTCCGACTGGATGGACATCGAGAAGCAGCGCGGCATCTCCGTTACCTCGTCCGTATTGCAGTTCACCTATGGCGGCTGCTGCGTCAATATTCTGGACACCCCTGGCCACCAGGACTTCTCCGAGGATACCTACCGTACCCTGATGGCCGCCGACGCCGCGGTCATGGTGATCGACGGCGCCAAGGGCGTCGAGGCCCAGACCAAGAAGCTCTTCCGCGTCTGCGCCCTGCGCGGCATTCCCATCTTCACGTTCGTCAACAAGATGGACCGCGAGACCCGCGACCCCTTCGACCTTATGGAAGAGGTCGAGAACGTCCTGGGCATCCGCACGTACCCCATGAACTGGCCCATCGGCAACGGTCGCGATTTCCGCGGCGTCTTCGATCGCGCCAGCCGCCACGTGCTGGCCTTTGAGGGCGACGGCCGCGCCAACGGCACCAAGAAGGTCGAGGAGGTCGAGGCGACGCTGGGCGATGCCGCCCTCAACGAGCTGATCGGCGAGAACAACCATAAGAACCTTATGGACGATATCGAGCTGCTGGACGGCGCCGACTCCGAGTTCGACTTGGACGCGGTGCTTTCCGGCAAGCTCTCGCCCGTATTCTTTGGTTCCGCCCTCACCAACTTTGGCGTCGAGCCCTTCCTTAAGGACTTCCTGCGCCTGGCACCCGGCCCCTCCGCGCATGTGGACTCGCTTACCGGCGAGGTTGTGGAGCCCACCCGCGAGGAGTTCTCCGGCTTTGTCTTCAAGATCCAGGCCAACATGGATAAGAATCATCGCGACCGCATCGCTTTCGTCCGCATCTGCTCGGGCAAGTTCGAGCGCGGCATGGAGGCCTACCATATGCAGGGCGGCCGCAAGATCAAGCTGGCTACCGGCACCACTATGATGGCCGATGACCGCGCGATCGTGGACGAGGCGTACGCCGGCGACATCGTGGGCCTGTTCGATCCGGGTATCTTCAGCATCGGCGACACCCTGTGCGCCGGCAAGAAGCACGTGCAGTTCGCTGGCATCCCCACTTTCGCTCCCGAGCACTTCGCCCGCATCACCCAGGTGGACACCCTAAAGCGCAAGCAGTTTGTGAAGGGCATGGAGCAGCTCGCCATGGAGGGCGCGGTGCAGATCTTCCGCGAGTTGGGCGCCGGCATGGAAAGCGTTATCGTCGGCGTGGTTGGCACCCTGCAGTTCGAGGTGCTGGAGCAGCGCCTGAAGAGCGAGTACCACGTTGAGGTGCGCCGCCAGCCGCTGCCCTACACGGATATCCGCTGGATCTTGAACGAACCCGGCAGCATCGATATCGCCGGCTTGTCCCTCACCCGCGACACCCTGCGCGTCGAGGACATGCGCGGCGGCAAGCTGCTGCTGTTCACCAGCCCGTGGAACGTCGACTGGGCCACCGACCACAACAAGGAGCTCAAGCTCTCCGAGTTTGGCAACGTGGAGTTCTAACGCTTCTTTGGGTCGCCCTGCCCGCCGTCGGGCGCGATCATTTTGATGAAACAACAAAAAAGGACGCTTTTTAGGCGGTGAACTTGCCTGAAAAGCGTCCTTTTTGTCTTCTCATTATAGGGGTGCGCGGGGAACGTGTGCCGAGAGCGTGTGCCGGGGGCGCGCAGGGGCGCGGTCTGGGGGCGCTCCGTTGACCACCTGCAAAGACGCGCCCCTTTGGCCATTCTTACCCCAGCATGCCGCTGGCGACGGAGACCAGGGCGATGATGACGCCGACGATGGACTCGCCGCCCAGGATACCGGATGCCACGATGATGCCGGATTCCTCATGCGTGGTCTCGGCGTCTGCGGCGGTGGCGCGTCGTGCGCCGATGCGGTCGTAGACAGCCTTGATGAGGGCTCCCACCGCGGCGGTGAGCGACATGTAGAACGGCAGGTAGATACCAAGACCCAGCATCATCGAGGGGATGCCCAGGCAGTACAGGGCGATGCCCGCGATGATGCCGATGCCGAACCCGGCGACGCTGGGGATGCCGGAGACCATGGTGGCGACCACGCTGGCCTGGGCGGAGACGAAGAGCTTGCCGGGGCCGAAGGCTTCGGCGCCGTACGCGCCCAGCAGCGCCGCCATGACGGCGACGGAGACGATGCAGCCCAGCAGCGAGCCGATCGCCTGACCGCGCCACAGGTCGCGTGGGTTGGTGCCGATGATGGCGCCGGTTTTGAAATCGCTCATGACGTCGCCGGCAAGACCGCACGCGATGGCGATGATCGCCGCGACGAAGAACAGCTTCACCTGGTTATGCTCGCCCATGGCGGCGATTACCAGAAGGACGATGAGGCCGAAGATCTCCATGGGGTCGATGCCGGTCTGACCCACGGATTGCGCGCTCATGATGGTGGTGACAAAGGCGAGCGCTACAACCACAACGGCGGCGATAGGGGAGAGTCCCAGCACCAAACAGGCCAGGCAGGCGGCGGCTGCCGTGAGGAGGCCCAACGCGCCGGCGTCCATGCGGGAGAGGCTGCCCAGCATCCCGGGTTTATCGTCCGCGTCTTGCGCGGCGCCCGTCCCGGCGGCGCGGCCGCGCTTAAGGTAGCCCGCGGCCTTGGGCAGGATGTCCTTGATCACCACGCCCAGGCCGGATCCCATCATGAGACCCATGCCCAAACTTGAGACAATGCCCTGCGCCGTCGCGACGTCCCACAGTCCGGCGGCGCTGCCGCCCACGATGATGCCAAAGTTGCCGATGAGCGCTCCCGCGAACCAGAAGGCTACCGCGGCTCCACCCACCAGAAAGCCCACGGAGCACAGCATGGGCGAGTTGTAGAGCGCGAAGTTCACGCCGGGAATGGGCAGCGCTGCGACCATGGCGGGGATCACGCCCGCCACGTCGCGCAGGGCGCACCAGATTCCCGCCAGCGCCATGGAGCCAAAGAGCTTCTTGCCCGTGGCCCCTCCCGCGCTGCTGGCCAGCAGGGTCTGCGCCGCCGCGGTGCCAATGGGATATTCCAGGTCGGACTCCTCCACAAAGCGACGGCGGATCAGGGCGGTGCATACCAGGCCCAAAAGCGTGCCGGCGAGCGCCACGGCCAAAAGCTGAGGCAGGCTTACCTGCTCGTCGAGCCCCAGCATCCAGATACCGGGGATGGTGAAGGCCAGCCCGCCCGCCACCATGGAGCCGGCGGACATGATGACCTGGGTGATATTCGCTTCGTTGAGGCTTTTCCTGCCCAGCGCCCGCAGCACCACCAGGGCGGTGATAGAGGTGAAGATGGTGGGCCAGGGCAGCGCTCCCATCTTAAGGGCGGTGTACACGGACGACGCCGTGATGATGACGCAGCCCACGCATCCGACAACAATGCCGGCAGGCTTAAGCTGCTCGCGCGATTCCGCGCGACCGTTCGATGTATTCATCTGTTCTCCTTCGTATATCCGCTTCCCCTGCAGCGGGAAGTCGGGTTACGGCTTTAAGGACCGCTATAGTATAGACGTCGACCCCTCGCGCGGCGCCGTTATTCGGCCCCCGCGTCGATATATGTTTGGAGGCCCCATATGGAGCACATAACGGGTGCGTCTAGGGATGCGTTTCGCCCCTGCACCCTGCTGGCCGTTGACCTTGGCAACACCACCACGCGTTTGGGCGCGTTTTTGGACGAGGAGCTCCTGGGTACCTGGGACATCACCACGCCTGCGGCGCTTACCGCGGACGAGGCGTTCTCGCATATCTCCCACGCCCTGGCGATGTTGGGCGTCGCTGCTCCTTCCGAGGCCATCCTTGCCAGCGTGGTGCCGTCGCTTACGGACGCGTGGCGCACGGCGCTGTCCCGCGTTTGCGAGGGCCGCGTCTACGTGGTGGGGCCCGGTCTCAAGAGCGGGCTTCGCATGCGTATCGACGATCCGTCCGAGGTGGGCGCCGACCGCGTGGCGGACGCCGTGGC
>ERZ791612.371-NODE-371-length-25765-cov-27.847841_pt1 | contig 25765 bp, 19 predicted proteins | sample MGYA00509963_ERZ791612 | MGnify/ENA primary metagenome ERZ791612 (study PRJEB30046, sample SAMN00791906) | human gut metagenome | study: EMG produced TPA metagenomics assembly of the A metagenome-wide association study of gut microbiota in type 2... | reverse complement strand
GTCCGATGCACATATCCACGTACTCGCCCTGCTGGAAGAAGCTGAACTCGGTCTCGTCGGCCAGATCTGCCATGTGCTCGATCTTGTAGTGCTCCTTGCGCTCTTCCATCAGCTTCACGGCCTCGGCGCGGGGCAGGATGAAGGGCTTGATGGGCAGGTTCTCCTTGACGATCTTGCGCATCTCTTTTTCGATGTTGGCCAGATCCTCCTCGCTCAGCTTCTGGTCGCCCAGATCGACATCGTAGTAGAAGCCGTTCTCGGTGGCAGGGCCGAAGGCAAAATCAGCCTGCGGATACAGGCGCTTGATGGCCTGTGCCATAACGTGAGCAGCGGTGTGACGGATAACGTGCAGCTCCTGATCCTGCGGGCACTCGTCCACATGACCGTCCTTGTAGATGATCTTCATAGTAGATTCTCCTTTGACAATGTGGTGTTGAACAAAAACAAAAAGCGCTTCACCCCGTAAAACTCACGGGATGAAGCGCCGATCAAATGTCTGCGTTCCACGGTTCCACCCGAATTGCGCGCTCCCCGGCGGGGAAACGCGCCCCTCGCAGTGCTGTAACGGGCACGCCCGGCAGAGGTTCGCCTCTGCACTCTGCGGTGGTAGAAGCCGGGGTCATGGCAGGCTGCTTGCAGCACCCGGAAACCCGGGGCAGCCCTCTCTGCGGCATGAAAAGCGGGGCTTCAGTTTGTCCGCATCAATGTTTTGGACAGGATGAAACTACGCTGATTGTAGCACGCCAGAGCAAAAAAATCAAGAGATAACGGCGGAAATATACTTTTTTATGCGCCCTGCTTCTCCACGCTGCGCACAGCCAGCGCCTTTGCGGGCTTCATCAGCAGCACGCAGACACCGTTAAAGAGCACAGAGCCCACGATGAAGGTGATAAAGAACTGCGGCAGATGGGTAGTCAGGGCAGGGATATCAATGCAGGCCACGGTCAGGTAGGCAAAGCCCACGTTGTTCAGCACCTTGGGTGCGTAGGGGTGCAGGATGATGAGGATGAACAGCACCACGGCCAGCGGCAGGATAAAGCCGAGGAAATCGCCCAGAACAGGGGTCAGGGCACTGATGGACAGCAGCGCCGCCACAGTGAGCACCAGACCCACAAGGCCGCCCAGCTCCACAGTGACAAGGCGATCCTTCACATCGCCCTCCAGCGTGAACATCATGATGTTGCTCAGGAAGATCAGCCAGCTGTACTCCATGCCGGTCAGGTGGATGACGGCGTTTGCGATCAGGATCCAGACCAGCAGCATCAGGCGGAAGTAAAGCAGGAAACGCTTGGTTACGGTCTCGTTCATAGGGGTGTCCTCTCTTTCTCGTCTGTATTGACAAGTGTTTCTTTTCAAATATGTGAACATTTTGGCAAGCAATACTTGCTTCTAACGCGATGAGTATACAATACTTTCCAGTAAAAGACAATAGTTTGGCAAGTAAAAGTTGCATTGTATATAAATTTGGTATGGCAGGTGAGCCGGAGATGCAGACCGAAGGGGTACTTCCCTGAGAGGGTTCTGTTCCTCGTCAAAACCGCAAAACTGTATTTTCTACAAGTACAGTTTTCAGGGCAATTTTGCAAAAGCTTACAAAAAACGTGATTTGAGGCGTCAAAATGCCTGAAAACACTTTCTCTTTTTTGCCGTATATGCTATAATGACAACTGTTCTCGCACAAGAAACAGTAAAATGTACGCACTAGGCGTACAGTGTAAGAGGAGTGTTACGATATGAAAACCTTGAAAGCGGTTGTAGCAAAATACAACCAGACCAGCCTGATCCTGCGCATCCTGATCGGCCTGGCAGTCGGTTCGGTGCTGGCGCTTGTTGCGCCGGGCGCGGGTTGGGTAGGCGAGCTGGGCAGCCTGTTCGTCGGTGCGCTGAAGGGCATTGCCCCGGTGCTGGTGTTTGTCATTGTGGCAAGCGCACTGGCACAGGGCTCGTCCAAGCTGGACCGCCGCTTTGGCACCGTGATCTGGCTGTACATGCTCACCACCTTTCTGGCGGCAGCCATTGCGGCCATCACCAGCTTTATGTTCCCGGTCACGGTAGTGCTGGCCGATGCGGCACAGTCTGACGTGATCCCGCAGGGCTTGGGCGAGGTGCTGAGCACCCTGCTGACCAACTTTGTGGCCAACCCCGTCAGCGCCCTGATGAACGGCAACTACATCGGCATCCTGTTCTGGGCCTGTATGTTCGGCATTGCCATGAAGAACATCGGCGCAGAGAGCACCAAGGTCTTTCTGGCCAACACCGCCGATGCCGTTTCTCAGATCGTGCGCTGGATCATCAATCTGGCACCCTTCGGCATCATGGGTCTGGTGTACACCAACGTTTCCGGCAACGGTCTGGCCATCTTTACCCAGTACGGCAAGCTGCTGGCGCTGCTGGTGGGCACCATGCTGTTCATGGCGCTGATCGTTTCCCCCTTCATCATGTTCGTTTACCTGCGCCGCAACCCGTACCCGCTGGTATTCCGCTGCCTGAAGGAGTCCGGCCTGACCGCTTTCTTCACCCGCAGCTCTGCCGCCAACATCCCCGTGAATATGTCCCTGTGTGAAAAGCTGGGTCTGGACAAGGATATGTACTCCGTGTCCATCCCGCTGGGCGCTACCATCAACATGGACGGCGCCGCCATCACCATTACCATCATGACGCTGGCAGCAGCCAATACGCTGGGCATTCAGGTGTCCCTGCCCGCCGCCATCGTGCTGAGCGCCATGAGCGCTCTGGGTGCCTGCGGCGCTTCCGGCGTGGCTGGCGGCTCCTTGCTGCTGATCCCCATGGCCTGCTCGCTGTTTGGCATCTCCAACGACATCGCCATGCAGATGGTGGGCGTGGGCTTCATCATCGGCGTGGTGCAGGACTCGGTGGAAACTGCCCTGAACTCTGCCGGTGACGTGGAATTTGCCGCCACCGCCGAGTATCACCAGTGGCTCAAGGAGGGCAAGCCCCTGCCGGCTTTCCTGAAGGGCTGATAACCTGACATAAACAAAGCAGCCGCCGCACTTTCTCGTGCAGCGGCTGCTTTGTTGTTGTAATGAAATTTACCCAAACAGCACCACGGCGTAGCTTACGCCTTTTTCTACCACGTAGGCAACGCCCAGTTTGGTCTTGCCCTTTGCGGCTTTGGTCATGGCTTCGGGGTAAGTGCCGTCCTTCGGCAGAACAAAGGTGATGGAATCGTCCTTCGACGACCACTCGGCGGTTTTGATATCGAAGCCCGGAACAAAATCGTTCAGACCAAAAGTCCCCATGCTCAGGTTTTCAAACGCGGCGGCATAGTTTTCCTCTTTCAAAAATGCTCGTGCCTCATTATTTGCATTACCGACGCGGTAAAGTTCGGTCTTATTAGCATTGGTCGAGCAGGACACCGAGGTGCCGGCGACCCAGTTCGCAATGCTGTAAGCTTTTTCGCTCAGTTCCTTATCGTAGGTCACGCCGAATTTGGTGCACAGCGCCTTTACGCTTTCGCTTTCGGCGTTCGAGCGCTTAGGCCCCATGGGTGCGCCCACGCTGGCATCGCAGGCGGTGAACACGGTCAGTGCCATCAGGCCGACCAGCAGACAGGCCAATAATTTCTTCCAGTTTTTCATAGAACGATGCTCCTTTCTGTTCCGGGGTCGTTACAGGTCTGCGTCCGCACGGACGCAGTTCTTTTTGCTTTCTTCTGCATCCATGATACCTTTTTTTAACAGGAAATGCAATCGTTTTGGCGTAAAAAACAGGCTGCCGTGCAAAAAACACGGCAGCCTGCGGAAAAGGCTTTATTTTGCGTACTCCACAGCGCGGCTCTCGCGGATGACGTTGACCTTGATCTGGCCGGGGTAATCCAGCGTATCCTCGATCTTTTTGGCGATAGCACGTGCCAGCAGAATGACCTGATCGTCGCTGATGACGTCGGGCTTGACCAGAATGCGCACCTCGCGGCCTGCCTGCACGGCAAAGGCCTGCTCCACGCCCTCAAAGCCGGAGGAGATCTCCTCCAGATTTTCAAGGCGCTTGACGTAGCTTTCCACGTTCTCGCGGCGGGCACCCGGGCGGGCGGCGCTGATGGCGTCGGCAGCCTGAATGATGAAGGCCAGCGGGGTCTTGGGCTCCACGTCGCCGTGGTGTGCCTCAATGGCGTGGATGATCTGGGTGTTCTCCTTGTACTTGCGGCAGATGTCCACGCCGATCTGGACGTGGCTGCCCTCGATCTCGTGATCCAGTGCCTTGCCGATATCATGCAGCAGACCGGCGCGGCGTGCCATGGTGACGTTCACGCCCATCTCGCCTGCCAGCAGACCGGCCACCCAAGCCACTTCCATGCTGTGGGTCAGGGCGTTCTGGCCAAAGCTGGTGCGGTACTTCAGCCGCCCGATCAGCTTGATCAGGTCGGGGTGCAGGCCATGGATGCCCAGCTCCATCACTGCGCGCTCGCCCTCGCGCTTCATCTGCAGTTCCAGATCGTGGCGGCACTTTTCCACCGTCTCCTCGATGCGGGCGGGGTGGATACGGCCATCGCCGATCAGGCGCTCCAGCGTCATGCGGGCCACCTCGCGGCGGGTCTGGTCGAAGGAGGACAGGGTGATGGCCTCCGGGGTATCGTCGATGATCAGATCCACGCCGGTAGCGGTCTCCAGTGCGCGGATGTTGCGGCCCTCGCGGCCGATGATGCGGCCCTTCATCTCATCGCTGGGCAGCGGCACCACGCTGACGGTGGTCTCGCTGCAATGGTCGGCAGCGCAGCGGCTGACGGCCTGTCCGATGAGGTTGCGGGCGATGTTATCGCAGTTTTCCTTCAGGTCGGTCTCGTAGGCGGCAACGCGCACGGCCTTTTCGTGGGTCAGCTCCTCGTCCACCTTGTGCAGCAGCACCTCGCGGGCGTCCTCCTGGCTCAGACCGGCCAGCGTTTCCAGACGCTCCATCTCCTTGGCGCGCAGAGCGTCGATCTCTGCCAGACGCTCCTCGGCCTCGGCAGCGCGCTTTTTCAGCTCTTCTTCCTTCTTTTCCAGCGCCTCGGTCTTGCGGTCCAGCGCTGTCTCCTTCTGGTCGATGCGGTTCTCCTGACGGCTGATCTCCGCACGGCGCTGCTTGATCTCCTTGTCGGCCTCTGCCTTCTGGGCATCGACCTCGGCTTTCAGACGGAAAGCCTCATCCTTTGCTTCCAGAACCGCTTCCTTGCGCTTCTGGTCAGCGGTCTTGATCGCCTCGTTCACCAGCCGGGTAGCCTCGGCCTCGGCGCTGCCGATCTGGGCTTCGGCAGTCTTTTTACGGTTGTTGTAACCAATAAAATAGCCCGCAGCCACACCGACAACAGCAACGATCAAGGCCACGATCACTCCGATCGCGGTCATTGCGTTCACTCTCCTTTGTTTCAATTCAATGCAAAATTAAAAGCAGGAGACGCTGCGCAGCAGGACACGGGCAATGATATAGAAAGAGCTTTCAATGCAAAAAGTGACACCAAAACCATACGCACCACCCAAAACCGGCGGCACGGGCAAAAGCATACGGCTTTTCTCTTTACGGTTCCATTTTATATCAAACAGGCACGCTTTGCCTGAAACGGGTACAGGGTCACACTGAAACCTGCGTACAGCGTCTTTGATTCCATACTACTAAATATAGTACGAAACATTTGCCCGCTTGTCAAGAGGAAAACCCTGCCCGCAGAACATTTTGTGCAGAAAAACAAAAATAAGATGGCTGCGGCAGGCACCCCCTCAGTCATCGCTGCGCGATGCCAGCTCTCCCAAACCAAAAGGGCTGCCCCGGAGAACGGAGCAGCCCTTCTGGTTTATGATGAAAAGAAGAAAATGAAAGAGAATAGCTTATTATTTGGCGGCTTTTTCGCCCTCCGGGAAGATGATCTTATTCACAAAGAAGAAGATGACCATGGAGATGCCGCCGTTGAGCACGGTGGTGCCGATGTTGTAAATGAAGTCCGGTACCAGCAGACCGGCCACCGCCACCCAGATGCAGTTGATGGAGTTGACGATGCAGGTGATGACGCAGAAGGCCAGCACATACCAGCCGATCTGTTTTGCCAGATTGCCCTTGCTGCGGAACACAAAATTGCGCTGGATGGGGAAGTTGATGCACTCGCCGATGACCATGGCGATCATGTAGGCGCAGAAGTAGGGCAGACCGCCGTGGGCGGCATCGTAGCCGAGGATGTTCCACTTGAAGGTCTCGCCGAACAGGGTGATGTCAATGCCCGGCCAGCCGAAGTCCACCACCGGCAGGCTTGCAAAGGCCTTGGGCAGAAATTGCAGCAGCAGGTACTTGAACACCGTGATGAGGTTGGACACGATGACGAACAGACCGCCCTCGCGCACCCACTTGGCAGCGGCGGGGTGCTTTGCCGCAAAGTTATTCCAGAAATTCATAGCCTGCTTCCTTTCAGCTGTTTTTCAAGCGCTCTTCCATGCGGCTGTTCAGCACGAGGTTCTTCACGGCCTCAAAAATCACCCGCACAAGGCCGATGATCCAGAAGCCCTGCAGCTCCATCACGATGCCGTCCACCATGCCCATGCTGATGGCGCCGTTGGTCATTTTGGCCAGCGCCCGCAGAGGCATATTGTACTGGAACAGGATGTTCAGGTCGGGCTTGCCCTTTTTGATGCTGCGGCGCAGCAGGGTGCCCAATACCGCCGCCGCCAGCCAGCCGATGGGGCTGCGTCCGTGCCCCATCTCGCCCAGCGTCATGTTGCGGTCGATGTGCACCTTGTTCTCCGGGATGGCATGCCCCAGCAGCGCCTCAAACTCCGCGTCCGGCACGTTCTGCACCTGTGCGGTGCGGTAATGCTCCAGATTTTTGCCCGCGTAGGGGTCGGGTGCGCCGGTGCCCGCCACCGTGACGGCGGCAGTCAAGCGGATATCGACGCTGGAAGCGCCCACCAGCAGCTGATAGCTGCCGCCCTCCACCTCCCAGCGGTCGGTGGCAACGTTCCAGTAGCGGAACGCCTTATCGTCCAGCGGGATGGTGACGGTCTTGCTCTCTCCGGCTTCCAGCTGCACCTTGGCAAAGCCCTTCAGCTCCTTGGCAGGGCGGAAAACTTTTGCATCCGGCTTTGCCACATACAGCTGCGCCACCTCGGCACCTGCACAGCTGCCGGTGTTGGTGACAGTCAGGGTCACGCCCTTTTCGTCTGCTTTCAGGTCACTGTACGCAAAGCTGGTGTAGCTCAGGCCGTAGCCGAAGGGGAAGGCGGTGGGCACACCGGCGGTGTCGTAGTAGCGGTAGCCCACATACAGACCCTCGCGGTACTCCACAGTGGGGCCGTCGCCGCCGAAATGCGCTTTTGCGGGGGTGTCGGCGTAGCTGCGCGCCCAAGTCTCAGCCAGCTTACCGCAGGGGTTCTGCGCACCGGTGAGCACCTCGACCAGTGCGCCCGCACCGGCCTGACCGCCCAAGCAGCCGTAGACCAGCGCCTTGCAGTCCTTGACCCAATCGCTTTCCAGCGAGGAGCCCGCACTCAGCAGCAGCACCACGTTGGGGTTCGCTGCCGCCACAGCGGTCAGCAGTTCCAGCTGGTTTTCTGCCAGCTTCATGTCGGCGCGGTCGATGCCCTCGCTCTCCTTGATCTCGTCCAGACCCATGCACAGCAGCACCACATTGGCGTTCTTTGCCAGCAGCACCGCCTCGGCTTTCAGTGCCTCATCGGGCTTGCCCTGCCGGTCAAAGCCCTTGGCGTAGCCGACGCTGTTCAGGCCGCTCTCGGCAAGGCAATCCAAGAAGGAATCCACCTTGATGGAGTTGACAGCGCTGGAACCTGCCCCCTGATAGCGGGGCGTCTGGGCAAAGTCGCCGATGACCGCCACCTTTTCCCCTTTTGCAAGGGGCAGCAGGCTGTTTTCGTTCTTCAGCAGCACGATGCTCTGGGCAGCAGCCCGGCGTGCCAGCGCGTGGTGGGCGTCGGCATCGAACTTGCCGGGTGCGGCATCCACCGCCGCCTTGGTGGTAAACACCAGCTCCAGCAGTTCCTCCACCCGGGCGTCCACGTCTGCCTCGGTGATCTTGCCGGTCTGCACCGCCTTCATCAGCTCCCGGATGGCGTCCCCGCCGGGGGCGGGCATTTCCAGCGTAGATCCGTTCTTTACGCCAAGGGCGTGGTCGTTGCTGCCGCCCCAGTCGGTGACCACCGCGCCGTCAAAGCCCCAGTCCCTGCGCAGGATATCCATGAGCAGGTGGGCGTTCTCGTTGGCGTAGGTGCCGTTGACAAGGTTATAGGCGGACATGATGGTCTTTGGCTGCGCCTCCTTGACCACCATCTCGAAGCCGGTCAGGTAAATTTCCCGCAGGGTGCGCTCGTCCACGATGGAATCCGAGGCCATGCGGCGCAGCTCCTGACTGTTCACGGCAAAGTGCTTGGGGCAGGCGGCAATGCCGTTTTTCTGGATGCCGCGGACGTAGGCCGCCGCCATCTTACCGGCAAGGTAGGGGTCCTCCGAGAAATACTCGAAGTTGCGGCCGCACAGCGGGCTGCGCTTGATGTTCAGGCCGGGGCCCAGCAGCACCGACACGCCCTGTGCCGCTGCCTCTTCGCCCATGGCTGCGCCCACAGCCTCGCCAAGCTCCGGGTCCCAGCTGTTGGCAACAGTGGCCGAGGTGGGGAAGCAGGTGGCGGGCACACTGGGGTTCAGGCCCAGATGGTCAGCTGCGCCCGCCTGCTTGCGCACGCCGTTGGGGCCGTCCGACAGGGTAATGGCCGGGATGCCCTTGCCCGGCAGCGCCCGGGTGGTGAACACCGTGCCGCCGCTCAGCAGGGCGCATTTTTGTTCCAGGCTCAGTTTTGCAATAATATCCTGATATTTCACGGGGAAATCTCCTTTCAGTAGAAACGGTATTGCCTTTGGAAACAGGACCACGCATAAGGAGAAGAAGCGTGATTCTGTTTCCAAAAGGGAACACGGCTGCGGGTCGTAACTGCCGTGCAGCCGTGTTCCGGGATTAGAAGAAAGACAGTTTTGATTACGGGTCAGTACTTATGCCTTACTCGCATCCGCACCCGCATTGGTATTAGCCAGCGTTTTATTATACTTGCGGCGGCGAAGAATCACCACAACACCTGCCAGAACCAACACATAGACAATCACACTGCCTACCAGTGCAGGCGTGCGCCACATAGGCACAGGCGCATCTACATCTACACCGTAGCTATTCGCCAGCGTATACAGATACTGATGTGCAGCTTCGCGCATCTTCAGCTGACCGGTAGCAGTCTGGCTCAGGTTATCGAAGGTCTTAGTGCCCCAGCCAAACAGCAGATTGGTACCACCTGCCAAGACAGCTTTTTCAATATCCATAAAGCCATGCTCCTCGTTGTTATCCGTAATCACAGTGCCAATAAAGCCCCATTCATTACGCAGAACATTGGTCAGTAGTGCAGTACTTGCACCGGCCCAAGTAGTACCAATATTATTGTAGGAAGACATCACAGCCGTGCTGCCGCCTTCCTTCACAGCCTTTTCAAACGGCACGAAGTAAATTTCACGCATTGCCTGCTCATCGGCCCAGGTGCACAGACCATAATGACGCCAGGTTTCACGCTCATTCAGCGCAAAATGCTTAATGTAGCAGTACATACCATTTTTCTCTGCCGCACCAACCGTAGCAGCGGACATGGAACCAGAAAGGAAGCCATCCTCAGAATAGTACTCAAAGTTACGGCCAGCAAATGCATTGCGGTGGGTATTAGCACCAGGTGCATACCAGCCGGAAATATTCCACGCCTTTCCTTCCTGCGAGATTGCATCGCCAAATTCAGAAGCCAGGTCTACATTCCAAGTAGCCGCCAGCAGAACTTCTGCCGGATAAGTAACCGTCTTATATGTGCAGGTCCCCATAAAGGCATCGAACACATAACTCAGAGCGGCAGGTCCGTCCATTTCATAAGTCTGTCCCTTACCGATATTATCAACTGCTGCACTTCCCCAGCCATCTGCGCCCAGCAGTTTGTACATATCATCAAGGGTCAGCTGATCCAGCAGCTTATCCCACTGTGCATCATCATAGGCAAGGCCTTCCATGTCTTTCAGAGTAAGGCCATTCTTTGCACCAAAGGTCGGCGCAGTGTCATCTGCATCCACATAGCTATCATCCACTACCAGCGCATTGTTGAAGGCTTCCAGCTGTTCAGCAGTTGCTTCCTTGCTGGTACCGGGAACGATCTGCCAAGTGTCACGGTTGAGGTAAGCCACATCACCAGCTGCATCATCAAACTGATTTGTTGCTACCACCTCGTCCGAAGAGCGCTTGCCGACATACTTGCAGTTTTCCACACCACTGCCAAACGCACTGTCCTGGAACACTTCATTCTCAGCAACCTTGCAGGTCATGGTCAGATTATCTTTCACCGTATGAGAATCCGTACGCAGAGAAATCTGATACTCGCCAGCTTCCAGCACGTAGGAACCGGTAGAAGTGTAGTACTTCTGTGCATCATAAGAAGCCATCTGCTCTACCGGCATAGAAATCGTAACCGTTTCCGTTTCGCCCGGCTGCAATTCCTTCGTTTTTGCAAAGCCGCCCAGTACTTCGCCAGCCTTCTGCAAGCCGCTGCCGCCTTCAGCTGCACTGTAATAGGGCGCACTGTAATACAGTTCCACAACATCTTTGCCAGCCACATTGCCAGTATTGGTAACTTTGACATTCCACTCCAGCGTATCCTGTGCGGTAACGGTAGTCGGAATCGTGTTTTCCAGTTCCCAGTCAAAGCTTGTGTAGCTCAAGCCATAGCCAAAGGGGAACTGCACTACATCATTGTAGGAAAGTCCCGTCAGATTCTCTCCTTCACGGGTAGTGTAATCGTAGCTTTCACGGGTTTCGTAATAACGATATCCCACATAAATGCCTTCCTGATACTCTACAAGGTAGGCAGGATGACTTTCGAAGTTTTTGAAGCAGTCCTTAGAGTTGGTATACTCAAAGGTATCAAAGTTGTAGTAAGAAGGGGTCGTTTCTACTGCATAAGGGTAGATATCCGGCAGACGGCCAGAGGGGTTGACTGCGCCCGTCAGAATGTTGACAATTCCAATCGTGCCCACATCACCGGGATCACCGATCCAGAGGGCTGCATCAACGCCTTCATCATTCAGGAAGCCCAGTTCCATCGCATTGCCCGAATTGATCAGAACGATAACATTATCAAATGTCGCTTCTGCCTGTTCCAGCAAAGACTGTTCCGCGCTGTTCAGTTCCAGATAATGCTTGCTCTGATCCGGTGCATACGAGGTATTTTCAGCCATCGAAGTGGGCAAGTCATTGCCTTCACCGCCCTTGCGGGAGAACACGACCACAGCAGTATCCGAAAAATCCTTCATTGCTTCAAATGAGCAGTCTCCAGTATACTGGTACTCCACACCCATGTCCTTAGCCAATTCCTCGGTTGCAGGCAGTTCCGGGATGGAAAAATCAACAGAGAATGTATTTCCGCCTTCGTTGTTTTTGGGTCTGTAGAGATTGACCAGATTTTGATTCACTTCAAAACCTGCATCCGTAAAGGCTTTTACAAAATCTGTCCGGTTTGCAGTGTAGCTGCTGCCACCGGAACCCGTACCGCCATAAACCGGATTTGCGGAAGCATAGCCCAGAAGATTGATTTTTCGGTTTGTTCCTGCCAACGGCAGAGCACCGTCATTTTTCAGAAGGACTGCGCCTTCCTCCTCGACTTTCTGAGCCACTGACAAACCATTTGCATAAGATGTTTTTTGCAATTCCGGGTCTCCATTCTGGCCAGGGAATGCCTTGTCCAGAGAACTAGGAAACACACCAAACATTGCTACATCTGCCACTATTCCAACTGCCAGTAAGAGTGCTGTAACAGCTGTCAGCAACTTTGTGGGCTTTTTGTTGTTCGGATCGCGCTTCATTGTGTTGTCTCCTCCATATTCTTTTATATTTTTTGGGCCGTACCCAACTGTGACCCATTATAACGGATATTTGCGCATCGTTATCATCTTTTGCACAATCTGTCGTTTTGGATACACAGTTTGCAAAAGTTACAATAAATTTTCAATTTTTATTGTGCTAATACACAAATATTGCAACATTGCATTTGTGCACCCTGCCAGACAGCAAAAAACGGCAGGGGACACCTGCCGTAAAATATTTATTTATCTTTGGGCAGCGGAAATAAGATCCGCAGGGTGCACCAGTTGTTTTCCCAGTGCATCGTCATGCTGCCGCCGTGCTGCCCGACGGTGGTGCGGACGCTTTTCAGGTCCGACCCCTGCTGCGGCAGACCGTCCGCATCCAGTGCGGGGGCGGCCTCTGTATAATGCTCGAACCGCAGCATGGCAAAGCCGCCCTGACTGTACACCGCCACCTTGATGAGCCGCTTTTCGGGGTCCGGCTCGGCGCGCACGGCGGCAATGGCGTTGTCCAGCGCCACGCCCACGATGGTGCACAGCTCCCGGATGGTGAGAAAGCCCAGCATCCTGCCGTCCGCCACGCTGGTGATGGTGATATTCTCCTGCTGGCATTCCATGGTCTTGGCGGTGAGCAGGGTATCCAGCACCGGGTTGCCGGTCTTGTTCTCGGCCTCGTACTGGCGGATATTCTGCTCCATGGCGGCAATGGCAGCGTTCTGCTTGGTCTGGTCCTGCTCCTCCCGGATGCGGGCAAGCTGGACTTTCAGCTCATGGTACCGCCGGTTGATGAGGTTGATGCCCTCCTTGCTGCGCTTGTACTGCTCGTACTGGCGGTGCAGTACCTCGTCCATGGCGGCAAGCTCGCTGTGGAAAGCGTTCTCCTGCAGCTGCTCGTGCTGCACAGATAAGATCAGCACGCCGGAAAAATCCACCAGAGTGCGGATGGAAAAAATGCTCATGTTGATCTCGCTGCCGGGCAGAAAGCCCAGATTGCTTACCGCAAAGGCAGTCAGCGCCAGCATGACCGCCGTCAGGGCGGCGCTGCCGCCGATCTGTAAGTGCCCGGCGGGCTGGGGACGGCGGTGCTGCAGATAGCACATGATGCCGAACAGCGTCCCATACACCAGTGCCAGCAACAGCAAAGAAAGCGGCTCCCATGGGCCGCGGGCGGGCCAGAGGGCGCAGTGCAGCTGCCACTCCACGCTGGCGGCAAGCTCTGCCAGAATAAACGCCCGTGCGCAGTGATACCCGGCTTCCAGCAGAGTGATGTTCCACATGCCCCATAGATATAGGTAGGAAAACCCGATGGCCGCTGCCATGCAGGGGATCCAGAGCCCGCCGGGCACATCGCCCGTCAGCCCCAGAAAGGCCGACAGCACCGCCGCCCACAGCAGGGTGACACCCCCGGTGACCGCTCTGGAAAAGCGGGGCGCAAGCGCCGGGGTGAACAGCAGCACCGCAAGACACTCGGCAAGGGCGGTGTACAGCCGGGGGATATCCGGCAGCGCGGTCATGAGCCTTCACCTCCGATGTAATCGGTCAGTGCGGCAAGAAAAGCCTTACGCTTGGGGCGGCTGACCTGCAGCTCGCAGGGGCCCACCTGCACGGTGCTCTGCCGCAGCTCCCGCACCTGTGCCAGATTGACAAGATAGCCGCTGTTGCAGCGGGCAAAGGGGCAGTCTGCCAGCTTTTCCTCAAAGGCCTTGAGGGTGCCGGGGGCGGAAAAATCGCCCTCATCGGTATAAAAATGCACCCGGTGCCCCTCGCTTTCCAGATAATAGATGCTTGCGGTGTCCAGCCGGCGCAGCCCGCCCTCCACCGGCACGGTCAGGTAGTGCTTTGCCCGCTTTTCCAGCCGGGCAACGGCCTTGAGCAGCTGCTGCGAAAAGGCAAAGTAGGGCACCGGCTTCAGCACATAGTCCAGCGCTCCCACCGAGTAGCCCCGGATGGCGTACTGCGCCATATTGGTGATGAAGATCAGGATGACGTCTGCATCCATCTGCCGGATGCGCTCGGCCGTGGTCATGCCGTCCAGATGCTTCATCTCCACATCCAGAAAAATAATATCGTAGACCGCGCGGTAATCCTCCAGAATATCCACCCCGTCCGCAAAGACCGTCACTTCAAACTCTGTCCCGTACTGCCGGGTATACCGCCGGACATACTCCTGCAATACCCCCTGCACCTCCGCGTCGTCCTCTACGATCGCCACCCGGATCATGACCGCACCTCCCTTACCACACCTTTGTGGAACTGTTACGGCTCTATTATAGCGCAATCCCGTCCGGTTTGCCAAGGGGGGCATCCGCACAAAGGGCAGGGCAGCCCACAGCTGACCACCGTGGACGTCAACCCCTACCAGCTGGGCATGGAGGCTGCCAGCCAGACCATCAACCACATCGAGAACCCGAACCTTCTGGCCACAAAGATCATCGTGCCGCACAAGCTCATCCCCCGGGAGAGCTGCTGCCCGCCGGAGGAGCAGCGCTAGGAAGTGCTTTTTCAGCAAGACAGTGTCCGCTTCCGGGAGCTGCCGCGCAGCGCTTGCTATCCTGCCCCCAGAGTAGACAGCGTAAAAAACGCTGCATCCTCCGGGGGTATTTTTATGCCCCAAAGGGCACAAAAGAATGCCCGCCCACCTGTGGAAAACCACGGTGGGCGGGCATTTTGCGTTTTATTGTTCGTGCCGCTGTAAAAGCATTCAGAGGGCGGTGGGCTGGGGTACCAGCCGGAAGAGCATTACGGGCAGCGCGCTGTTTGCAAAATCCAGCGTGAGGATGATCGTTCCGCGCTCTGTTTCAAACGGCATCTCCGTCTGTGTGCCGTCCGGGGCAATGCGCACAAGCTTTTTGCCTTCCAGCAATCCGGCGGGCAGCGCGAGCCTTACCCGGCCGGTGGGCTGCGTCAGGCTGCCTGCGGTTTCAAAGGCCACACTCAGGTATTCCCCATTCGTCCGTGCGGTCACATCCTCCGCAGAAAGACTGCCGCTGTTAGCCCACGCCGTTGCTGCTTCGATCTTTTCCAGCTGCGCGGCGTTTTCTGCCTGCCCGCACACGGGGCAGAAGATCAGCGCTTCGCCTTCCGCAGTGCGGAAAGTAAACTTCCGGCAATCGGTGCTGCCAGTGTGCGCGCAGCCCTGCCGCAGACAATCGGCGCTCTGAGAGCCGGTTCCGTTCGGGGACCATGCACCGAACTGGTGCCCCAGCTGATCGGTCGGGTCTGCGGTGTAGCTGTCGTTGCAGCGGGAGCAGGTAAAAACAGTATAGCCGTCTGTTTCACAGGTAGGCTCTACGGTAACAGCCTGATAATCATGGTTCAGTGCGGGCAGCTCTTTGCGGGTGGTATAGTCGCAGCGGGAGCAGGTTTCGTAAGCATCCCAGCCGGGTTCCGTACAGGTAGGAGCTTTTGCTGCGTGCTGCTCCAGAGCATGGTTCAGTGCGGGCAGCTCTTTGCGGGTGGTATAGTCGCAGCGGGAGCAGGTTTCGTAAGCATCCCAGCCGGGTTCCGTACAGGTAGGAGCTTTTGCTGCGTGCTGCTCCAGAGCATGGTTCAGTGCGGGCAGCTCTTTGCGGGTGGTATAGTCGCAGCGGGAGCAGGTTTCGTAAGCATCCCAGCCGATTTCCGTACAGGTGGGAGCTTGCGCTTCGTGCTGCTCCAGAGCATGGTTCAGTGCGGGCAGCTCCACATAGGTGGTGATATAGTCACAACGGGAGCAGGTATCGTAAGCATCCCAGCCAATTCCCGTACAGGTGGGGGCTTTTGCTGCGTGATGCCTCAGATCATGCTGTGCAGGCAGCTCCGCATAGGTGGTATAGTCGCAGCGGGAGCAGGTTTCGTAAGCATCCCAGCCGGGTTCCGTACAGGTAGGAGCTTTTGCTGCGTGCTGCTCCAGAGCATGGTTCAGCGCGGGTATCTCTTTGCGGGTGGTATAATCGCAGCGGGAGCAGGTGTCGTAAGCATCCCAGCCCTTTTCCGTGCAGGTGGGGGCTTTTGCTTCGTGGTGCTCTAAATCATGTTTTAGCGCGGGGATTGCTCGAAAAGTGGTATAGTAGCAGCGGGGACAGGTGTCGAAAGCGTCCCAGCCGGGTTTCGTACAGGTGGGGGCTTGCGCATCATAATGCACCAGAGCATGATTATTTAGGTTTCTTTTGCCGTATTTCCCACCACACGCCTCACAGACCGCTTTGGTGGTGCAGGTTGCTGTGCCACCGGTACAGCTTGCGGTACCATTTAAGCCGCAGCGCAAGCAAATGATGCGGTGCGTGCCGTTGCCAAGGGAGGCGTTCGCCGGAGTTTTCCATTTGTGACCGAGAATGCCGTATTCCGCGCCGCATTTTTCACAGGTTTTGCCTGTGGTGCAGGTGGGCGTTTCGGTGCCGCCGGTATGGTCCGAAAGATCTCCATAAACAATGCTGTTCTTCCTGCCGCAGACTGAGCATTTTATATGGATCCTATGCTTGGTTGAATCAACTTTTGTATATCCGAGGATCTCATAGTTTCTTTGTTGCATACAGACGAAGCAGTACGTATAGATAGAATCTGCCGCTTTAACGTTTAACACGATCCCCGGTATCAGGCACACCATTGCCAGCACCGTCAAACACCGGATCAGCCATTTTTTCATGTTGCTCCCTCCTTATCATCAAACCTTGTTATCCTTTCAGATCAAACTGCACGGACAGCGATGCAAGCACGGCATCTACCACCTTCCGCGCCTGGGCAAGCATATCGATCTCCGCCACAAAAGCGATGACCTGCTCGCGCTCCTGCGCGGGGACCTGCAGCGCACTCAGGCTCATGCTCAGATAGCGCCGTATTTTGCGCTCCAGCGTAAAGTAGGGGTCACACCGCCGTGCCATGTAGCCGCGCATCATGCCAGCCGTGCCCAGCTCCATCTCGTAGAAGTCGCACTCGGCACACCCGGGCAGATACGCGCTGAACGCCGCCTGCAGCTCGGCCGTGGTGCTGCGGTGGATGATCTCCGCCGTGGCGGGGAAGGTGTACGCTTCCACATAGATATCCCGCAGATTCTCGCTCAGCTCGGTCATCGCCAGCTGCAAAGCCGTTTCCACCGCGTAGAGGTACACCGGCGAGGGGGCGTTTGCCGCCAGCGGCCTTACCGCGCCAAACTGCCTGCTGAACATCATGCCGATCAGCTCGGTCAGCACGCCGTCCTTTGTGCGGAAAATATTCTGGAACGACCCGGCTGACACATCTGCTTCCTTTAAAATTTCTGCAACCTTGGTGTTCGTGTAGCCTTTTTCCAGAAAAAGCCGGACACAGGCGGTCAGTATCCGCCGTTTTGCTTCCTTGCTGTCGTATCTGCGCGCCATTGGGAATCATCCTTTTCTGTAATTGGTTTCTGACCCAATTATATATTGATTTGAGAATTGCGTCAAGTAAACTTTTAAGGGCATATTTTGGGCAGTTTGACGAGGGAGAGCTTTCTGCGGGTGCGCATCCGGGCAAAACAAAGCGCAATGGACATTGCTGTTATCCGCTGCCGCAGCCAGACAGTTCGCGGCAGTAAAAAAGAGGCCACCGATCGGGGTGACCTCTTTTCAGCGTATTTTCAGCGTAAATCCCGCAGCAGGCGAACCCACCATCTCCATGACGGCTCTTTTGGAGTTGCTCTTTGCGTAAGATAGCAAGATAAATCTTATTTCTGACAGAAAGAGCCGAACCCGTGCAACGAGTCCGGCTCTTTCTGTGCTTTGGTTGGATCTTAAGCAAAGTTATGGTAAATGAAGAAGTTGGCTTTGGGAGTTTACAGCAGGCTCAGTGCTTCCTCGTCTGCCACAAGGATGCAGTCCGGATGCAGCTGCAGGATGCTGCCGGGGCAGGCAGGGGTCACAGGGCCGGTCACGGCGTCCTTGACGGCCTGTGCCTTGGCTTTACCGTTGGCTACCACCAGCACCTTGCGTGCCTGCATGATGGTCTTGATGCCCATGGTGTATGCCTGTTTGGGGACAAGGTTCTCGTTGCCGTCAAAGAAGCGCTTGTTGGCTTCGATGGTAGTGGGCGCAAGGTCGATGCAGTGGGTCTCCAGCTCAAAGGCTTCGCCCGGCTCATTGAAGCCGATATGACCATTGGGGCCGATGCCCAGCAGCTGCAGGTCGATGCCGCCCAGCTTGTGGATGATACCGTTGTAACGGGCACACTCGGCGGCAGTGTCCAGATTGGTGCCGTCCGGCAGGTTGGTCTTGGCCGGGTCGATATTCACCTTGCTGAACAGGTTCTCATTCATGAAATACCAGTAGCTCTGGGGATGCTCCTTGGGCAGGCCGCGGTACTCGTCCAGATTGACAGTAGTGACCTCGGAGAAATCCAAATCGCCTTTGTTGTACCAGTCCACCAGTTGGGCATAAGTGCCCACCGGGGTGCCGCCGGTGGCAAGACCCAGTACACAGTCCGGCTTCATGATGACCTGTGCGGAGATGATGTTGGCCGCTTTGCGGGACATATCCTGATAATCTTTTGCGCGGATGATCTTCATAATAATACTCCTTTTATAGTACCGTTACGCCTGCGTTCCGGCAGGCCTGTAAAAATTCTACGGGCAGCTTTCCGTCCGAGATCACAATATCAATATCGGACAGCTCGCAGATGTGGAATGTACTTTTCAGTCCGATCTTGGAGGAATCCAGCAGCACGGCTTTCTGCTCACAGTCACAGCGGCGGAGCACGGTCTGCTTGAGCCGTGCTTCATCCTCCACGCCGCAGGTAAAACCGGTTTCCGGGCTGTAACTGGTCACGCCCAGCAGCAGCAGATCAAAGTTGATGCCCTCCATCGTCTGGATGCTCTGTGCACCGCAGACGCTCAGGCTGAACCGGTTCAGTCTGCCGCCCGGCAGGGATACATGGGGCTTTTCCAGCTTTGCCAGCTCCATGGCGCAGCTCAGGCCGCTGGTGTAGATGAGCATGGGCTGATCCGGGATGCACCGGGCCACTGCTGTGGCGGTGCTGCCGGAATCCAGAAACAGGGTGGTGTTGGGGCGCAGCAGAGCAGCGGCTTTTTCGGCAATGATCTGCTTTGCTTCGGCATTGCGGGCGGCACGGCGGCTCAGCAGGTCGTCTGTGCCTACCACCTGCTCCACCGACTTGACACCGCCATGCACCCGCACCACACGGCGGGCTTCATCCAGTGCTTTCAGGTCGGTGCGCAGGGTCATTTCCGAAACGGAAGGGAAAGCTTCCTTGAGCTGGGCAAAGCTAATGCTGCCTTTGCGGTTCACCAGCTCCACGATTTGATTGCGGCGTTGTTCCATGGGGGATTCCTCCTGTCTGCGTTTGTCCTGTCCCATGGCACGTTCTGCTTAGTCCTCCGGGTTGAAGTTTGCCAGCAGATATTCCTCTGCTTCCGGGCACCACAGGCCGTTGTGGGCATCCACGATGTCAGCCAGTGCGGTATAGCGGGGGTCGTTGTCCTGTTCGCCCTTGGCACGCAGATCGGTCAGGGCGATGAGGGGCATGGTCAGGTGGGTGTAGATCAGCTTTTTGCCGCCGGGGATCTTGGGCAGGTTGAGGGTGGTCTCGGCAGCGGCGTTCAGACCGCCGATGTGGGTGACCATCACAGCCGGATCGATGCGCTTAGCGGCGGTCAGTTCCAGCGACTCGATCATGTCGGCGGTATTACCGCCGGTGGTGCCCATGACATGGGTAGAATTGTAGTGCACATCGTAGAAGTTCATCTTGGCGCTGAACTGCTTGTCGGTGGGGCCTGCAAAGAAGTTCAGGCAGCCGTCACGACCCAGCACAGCACTGGACAGCTCCACCACCGGCGCGATGGGGGCGTAGCAGAACACATCATCAAAGCCGGTACCGCCGGTCAGCTTCCGCAGCTCGGCAGCGGGGTCTGCCATGTTGGCGGTGTTGACGAAGTACAGGTCGATGCCGTCCTTCTCCTTGACCTCCTTCGGGGGGAAGAGGGACTCCGCACGGGCCAGACGGTCCTCGTTGATATCAGTAACCACCACCATGCCGGGGCGCACATCACGGTGCAGTGCGTAGGTCAGAGCGCCCAGACCCATGGGGCCTGCACCGGCCAGAATCGCCAGCTTGCCACCCTTCTTGATGCCCATATCGTGATGGTACACACCCATCTTGGTGTGGTAGGCGGCGTTGAAAGCACCGATGGAGCAGCTCATAGGCTCGGCCAGAGAAGCCTCGTAGTAAGCACGGCCCTTGTACTCCAGCAGGCAGCCCAGTTCCATGACCTCGGCAGGGATGATGCAGTAGGTGGCGTCGCCGCCGAAGAACTCGTAGGAGTAGCCGGGGCTCCACATGGTGCCCTTGTAGTTCAGGGCGGGCTGCAGGGTGAACTTCATGCCGGGCTTGAACTTGTCCTGATGCGCCTTGCCCACCTTGACGATATCACCGGCGAACTCGTGACCCATGATGGCGGGGTGCTCGGCTACATCCGGATGCACACGCTTGTGCGCAGTACCTCCATCAGCCGGGGCGCTTCGATCAGCTGCCCGCTGACATTCTGCATGACCTCCACCGGGACGCCGTTCCCGTCATCCGGAGCCAGCAGCACCAGTGCCCCCAGCACGATGCGCCCCGGCTCATAGACCGGCGGCTGTGCCTGCAGATAGCCCAAGCGGCAGTCCTTTACCGCACTTGTCCTGCAATGGAGCAGCAGGGCATACAGGGGTTTGATGTAGGTATCGCCCAGCGTTTCACGGCGGCGAAGCTGCTGCTCCACCAGCCGGGCGTCCGCTTCCTGCGGGCAGAACAGCTGCGCCGCTGCATGGATGAGGGCAGCGCGGCTGCCGGGAGCCTTGACGGGCTGGATGGTCAGATGTTCCAGCAGCCCGGTCATGGACCGGGTCAAGCGTGCATAATACTGCAGCTTGGAGCCTGCGTGCGGTGCATCCTGCACAGGCTGCACCGCCGGTTCCGGTTCTGCGCGGTTCTGGCTGTACCGCGTGATAGCGTCCTTCAGCACGGCACGGTCTGGCTCCAGCAGGGAAGGGTTGATGCACACCGCCGGGTAATCCAGTTCCAGCGGCACGGTAGAGATAATGAAGTCGATTTTTCTCCGACGCAGGTCGGCAGTGTTCAGCTCCCGCACCGAGCAGCACCCCTCTACCTGCAAAGAGGGAAACTCGTTTCCCAGCCGGGAAGCCAGAAAGCGGCTGGAACCCATGCCCAGCGGACAGGCCACTACCACCCGCAGCCGCAGCCGGAACATGGCATTCTGTTCCAGCACTGCGCCAAAGTGCATGGCAAGGTAGGCCGCTTCGTCGTCCGAGATGGCGGGCAGAACGAATTGCTGCTGCACCGCATCACAGGCGGCGCGGGTGGCTTTCCACAGGCCGGGGTAGTCGGTGCGGATGGTGTCCAGCTGGGGGTTTTCGGTACGAATGTTCTGCTCCACCCGCAGCAGCATGGGGCGCAGGTGGCAGTACAGGTCATCCCGCAGGGAGGTGTAACCGGAAAGGTCTGTGTGCAGCGCCTTTTCCATTTCCCGGATAAGGGCGGCTTCCAGATTCCGCAACTCCATCTCCTGTGCGCTGCCCCAAGGGTCCTCTGCGCCCAGATAGGCGGAGAGATACAGTTCCAGATACTGCGCTTCCTCAGACGGCAGGGTTAGCCCGAAGGCGCGGTTCAGCGCCGCCACCAGCCGGGCAGCATGATTGCCCGCCGGGCGCAGCCCTCTGGGGGCGCTGCCCTTGTCGCCGCCCTGCCGCAGCTGCTGAATGGTCAGGGTGCAATGGATCGCCAGCGCCAGAAAGCCTGCATCCGGCAGATGGAGCTGCTCTTCCTGTTCAAACTGCTGCAAAACCGCCCAGACCTTTTCGGCCGTTTTTGTATCCAGCAGGGTCGAGAAGATCTCGTTTTCCGGCATCCGTCCGCAGAGCACCTCTGCCAGTTCCTTTTCCGGCATACTGCTGCGCAGCAGGGCAGACACCACCCTCCGGTAGGAAGAAGCATCCCCCTGCAGCCAGACCCCCACGCCGGGGCGGCGGAACATCTCCACCCGGTAGGGGTGCAGCTTGGTCTCAAGTTCATCCAAGTCCGCAGACAGCGTGCTTTCCGAAACGCCAAGCGCCCGTGCCAGTACCGCTGTTTTGCAGGGCTCCTGCTCGCTGAGCAGCCTTGTCAAAAGCTGCTGCCGCCGCTCTGCGCGGGAAAGTTTTTTCCTGTCGCCGCTGTTCAGCTGGGTGCGCAGTGCGTCTCGCCGCTCCGGCGCTTCATCCAGCAGCAGACCCTTGCCGGGATTCCGCACAAAATGCGCCCCGGCAGCCTGCATCCACTGCTCCACAGCGGGCAGCTCCCGCAGCACGGTGCGGCGGCTGACCCCGATGCTTTCAGCCAGCGCCGCCGTGGTGGGCTGCATCTGCGGCTCGGACTACACCATGCTGATGGGCGCCATGGTCATGGGCCCTCTGGCCGGCTGGGTCATCAAGCAATTCGATAAGAAGGTGGAAGGCCATATCCCCGCCGGTTTCGAGATGCTGATCAACAACTTCTCCATCGGCATTCTGGGTATGCTGCTGGCCATCCTTGGCTACTACGTCATCGGCCCGTTCATGACTGCCATCCTCACCGTGCTGACCGCCGGTGTGGACTTCCTTGTGGCGCACAGCCTGCTGCCGCTGGTGTCCATCTTCATTGAGCCTGCAAAGGTATTGTTCCTGAACAACGCTATCAACCACGGCATCTTCAGCCCCATCGGTGCAAGCCAGGCTGCTGAGACCGGCCGCTCCATCATGTATATGCTGGAAGCCAACCCCGGTCCCGGTCTTGGTGTCCTGCTGGCCTACTGCTTCTTCTGCAAGGACGACACCACCCGCCAGTCCGCTCCCGGTGCTGTGATCATCCACCTGCTGGGCGGCATCCACGAGATCTACTTCCCCTACATCCTGATGAACCCCGTGATCATCATCGCCCCCATCGTGGGCAACTTCTGTGCCATCCTGTTCTACTCTATGACCGGTGCAGGTCTGTCCGGTCCTGCTTCTCCCGGTTCCATCATCGCCTACATGGCAATGGCTCCCCGGGATTCCATTCTCACCGTTCTGCTGGGCGTTGTCATCGCCGGTGCAGTCTCCTTTATCCTGTCCTCGGTCATTCTGAAAGCGACCTCCGGTCACACCAAGAGCCTGACCGATGCCCAGAACGAAATGAAGGAGATGAAGGCACAGGCCAAGGGCGAGATCCCCGAGCCTACTGCCGTGAATGTCGGCCAGATCCGCAAGATCGTCTTTGCCTGCGATGCCGGTATGGGTTCCAGCGCCATGGGTGCTACCAAGTTCCACAACCGCATTAAGGCGGAGCGCCCCGACTTGACCGTGACCAACTCCAGCGTGGATACCATCCCCGCCGACGCGGACGTGGTGGTCTGCCAGCGCGTTCTGGCTGACCGCGCCGCCAAGTGCGCCCCGCAGGCACAGCTTGTTACATTGGATAACTTCCTTGCAGATCCGCATCTGGACGCATTGTACAACGCACTGACCTCCACTACCCCGGCACTGGATGCCAAGGCCGAAGCTGCCGCCAATGAGGAGATCGTATCCGACCTGCGCAATGCAGCCGTAGCCCCTCTGGCGGCTGCCGTGACCGAGGCTTCCAAAGCCAACGATTCCGTGATGAAGATCCAGGCGGAGGACATCCAGCTGGGTCTGCCCTCCGTCACCAAGGAGGAGGCCATCCGTGCCGCCGGTGCGCTGCTGGCAAAGCGCGGCTATGTGGATGACAGTTACGCCGATGCCATGGTGGAGCGCGAAAAGCTGGTGAGCACCTATATGGGCATGGGCGTAGCCATTCCCCACGGCACCAGCCAGAAGAAGGGCACCGTTAAAAAGTCCGGCGTTGTCCTGCTGCAATATCCGCAGGGCGTGGACTTCGGTGATGAAAAAGCCTACCTCGTGTTCGGCATTGCCGGTGTCGGCAACGACCATCTCGACCTGCTGGGCAATGTCTGCGAGATCCTTGAAGACGAGGATGCGCTGGAACAGCTCAAGACCACTTCCGATATGAACTATGTGCTGGAGCACTTACAATAACGATTCCAAAAAGGAGAGATTTTTATGAAGAGCATCGATATCACCATTCAGGACAAAGAAGGTCTGCACGCCCGTCCCGCCGGTATCCTGAGCAAAGCTGCCAAAGGCTTTGAGAGCAAAGTCACTATGACTAAGAACGGCAAAGTCGCCGACATGAAGAAGATCTTTGCCGTAATGGGTCTGGCCGTGAAGTGCGGCGAGACCGTGACCATCGCCGCCGATGGCCCGGACGAGGATGCCGCCATCGAAGAATTGACCAAGCTGTGCAAGGACGCATGACTTCTCCCTCCGTCTATGACCGTTCTGCATAAATACTGCTGACGCAAAACCGCTCCGGGCAGAACGCTCGGAGCGGTTTTACTGTCAGTATGCGTTTTTCATCACCGTGTTTTCCAGAAAGCTGAAAAACACATCGTATTCATTTGGGGTCAGCATTTTGGGAGAAATCATGATCACAAGATCATGCCCGTGGTTTCCCACATGATAGGGTGGATGAGTGTGAGAATAGGGATTTTCCAAAACCCTATTGACGAATTTCACATACAGTGGTATTTTTCCTGTAAATCCCACCGTCTTTGTGGATTGGTTTGAAACCACCCACAAAATGTGGTCGTGTTCATTTTGAACACAGCCACAGAAAGTGGTTGGTTATCACCGTGAGACCCACCACTTCCGTGAGGAAAAGTCCACGAAAGAATTTACCGCCCCGCAACACACCCGATTCATTTTGCCGCTTACTTCACCCGACAAAATCCATCGCTGCGCTGCGTGGGCGGTATTTTTCTTTTATGGTCACTTGTCGGGGCGGAGGCCCCTCCATCTTGCTAACGCAAGACCGTTCGGTCGCTCAAAAGCCCCACTGGGGCTTTCATTGCTGCGCAACCGCGGCATTTTGCTTTCCGAAGAAACAAAAAATCCGAACCCTTCTCCTATTGAGAAAAGGTTCGGATTTTCATTATTCGGTGCGATGGAAGGGACTCGAACCCCCGGCCTACTGATTCGTAGCGCACACCGGGCGATTCCCTCAATTTTTGGAAGTTACGTTTTAACGTCATTTCCAAGCGATACATCGCAGGTTTTGAGCTTCGAGTTTCTGCACCCTTTGTCCGATTTTGCAACGATTTGCACCCTTTGCACGTTTTGAAACCGTGCAAAAACCGTGCAGAAACCGTGCACTTACTCCCGGACAAACTAAAAACCACTTCATCCGACAACGACTTGACGGCATTGGTTTGAGTGACCACACACCAAAAATCAAGTCTTGAAGGATACAACTATGACGAAATTGCTTTCCTGCCGCTATAACATGGACACCAACCAAGTGGAAGCCCGGTTCGAGGATGGCACCACCCTTGCCATCGACTGCATCGCCGTGGAGGACGAGTACGGCCATACCCCGGCACAGCGGGCAGAGCTGGACTGGCTGCTGTATAATAAGCCCTTGGAGTACGCACAGATGGTGCTGAGAGGGGAGATAGAGCGTTATCTTTCTCTCGGCTGCGACCACGGCAGGCTGAGGGATTGAGCCATAGAAAACGCGCGGCAAAAATGCTAATCGCGCGGCGCGCGTTTCAGCGCGCGATTAACGATTTCCGTTTTTATCGAATTGCAGTCATTTTCTGCTCTTTCCCAAGAAAATCGCGCGTTTCTTTGCGCGTAATAATCGCGCGGCGCGCGTTTTTATCGCTGATTTTCTTTTAAGCAGTATCTCCTTCCGCGCCCTGCTCCTTTTACTTCAATCTTCCCTTCTTCTACAAGTTTTCGGAGAATACGGTATGCCTGATCTTTTGTGTATCCACACAGTTCTTGTGCTTTCTGATTCGTAATCGACGGTTTATGCTTCAGATATTCAAGAATCCGATCCTTTGCCTGAATCTGGCTGACCGTCT
>ERZ791612.369-NODE-369-length-25825-cov-6.446294_pt1 | contig 25825 bp, 26 predicted proteins | sample MGYA00509963_ERZ791612 | MGnify/ENA primary metagenome ERZ791612 (study PRJEB30046, sample SAMN00791906) | human gut metagenome | study: EMG produced TPA metagenomics assembly of the A metagenome-wide association study of gut microbiota in type 2... | reverse complement strand
GAAGGAATTGAGCAGAAGATCAAAAAGAAAATGCAACAAATGGATCCTTACAAGGGTTTTCATACGTTCTAATAGCTACACCTTCTAATCATCCCATCATCCATTTACTAAACAGCAGTAGTTTTTATAGCTATCCCCACCATTAGCGATATATAAAAACTATTATTTCTTTTCCACATCAGGCTCTGCTGCCATCACTCTTTCTTCTTCCTGCATCTCATACCTCTTTACCTTGTGGTCTTCAAGATAAATGTGGCATAGCGTATATTCAAGCGACTGCAAGGTCTTTTCCCTTACTTTCGGTTTCAGTTGACACTCCCACACCGTAATGCAGTGCCAACCCATTTCCGCCAACTTCCATTGTTCCTCCAAGTCCCTTTCCCTGTTGCGTTCTATCTTCGCTTGCCAGAACTCCGTCCTGCTCTTCGGCAACACAAAGTACTTGCATCCTTCATGTCCGTGCCAGAAACAGCCATTTACAAAGATGACCGTACGATACTTGCGCATCACGATGTCTGGATGTCCCGGTAGTCGCGGATGGTTCAGCCGGTACCGGAACCCATGAGCAAAGAGATACCGCCGAACCAATATCTCCGGTTTGGTATTCTTGCTGTGTATGGATGCCATACAATGGCTGCGCTGTTCCTTTGTCATCTTATCCATATATGGAATTTTATTTAGAACAAAGCTGCTGGACTCCAACGAAATCCTACAGCTTCGAAATGTATGTATATTTGAGGTGAATGGAAATGGAAATGGAATTGATATGTATAAGCCAATCTTAGATGTTTAAATCTTTTGTGTCACCCATAAGAAAATCCATTAATCCCATTGTCAGAATACCATTTTCGTCAGTCCAAGGTTTAATGTCATCTTTCACGATGATTATTTTCTTGAATGAATCACCTATTCTCAAAAGTGAAGCCATTTCTTGTTTACGCTTTTCCTCATCTGGCATGGCTAATGCGGATTGAATGTAATACTTTTGGCTGCCTTCATTGACAACGAAATCAACTTCAAGTTGTTTCCTCTGCCATTTACCGTCTTTACTTACATATTGTTGCTCCATAATACCAACATCCATTTTGCTTGCCGTCTATCAGTTGCTGTAAATAGAAATCTCTTTGTATCTGCATAATATATATATTGAAATATTTCGGCAAAATTGCCTTTTTTGTTCATCAAAAATAATAACCTATACTGAATCAAGCAATTTTTCAATGAACTATTTTAGCAATCTTGCCGTTTTTTTTTCATTTTCAACAAATATTATCATTAAAATTATTCAGATCAAACTCATTATTGTAATATTGTCGAATTACAAATAAGCTATCCCAAATATTTAGCCGGGATAGCTTATTTAAAGTTGGTTTTAAGGACCTGTAAAAATCAGTAATTTTTAAGTATCTTAATAAAGTCTGATAAACTATTTTTATGCGTTCGTCATCTGAATGTTGATTTGTTCTACACCTAATTTTGACAATTTAGGAATTGCCAATTGTTCACTTCTCACATCAAATTTGTCTATATTTTTATTGGAAGACATGTGCAATTCTAAGAATTGTTTATATTTGATGAAAGCAGATTTACAATCACTGAATTGCCTATTTGGAAGAGAAATTCCATTGCTGTATTCACGTTTTGTCAATTCTATAGAGAGAAATCTCTCCATCCAATTTAGAACCTTAATAGCAAGGTCATTTGAAGTTGATATCATGAAAGGAATATACAATAATAAATCTACCGATTTAAACCTTGATAAGCATTCTTTATCGATACGTTTTACTCTTGATATACAAGCACTTGCAGAAACATCTGATTTCTTTAGCTCTTTACTAAGGTATTCACGAAATTCATCAATAAGATAAATACGTCCCTTAGATAGTACAGCATCTGAAAACATCTGCAAATGATTCAATTCATTCGCATCGATAAATGCCTTGTTTATTTTTGCTTCATATTTCTTTAATGATCTCATAGCTATTCAGCATTATAGAAACAACAATCACTTGGAAACTTAATATTAGGTACCCATAAAGGATTACCGTTCCATCCTTTGGAAACATCTCCATTGAGTCTGTAAAGTGTCAACACGACGTCGTTCTGATAGTTATCTCCCAATGCCCTATCATTTGGAGAAAGTAATGTACCAGTACCTTTTGCTATATCACGATCTATCCTGACTATGAGCCTATACTTCATCTTAGGACGTTTCTTGGATAATGCGCGAACACAGTTTTTATATGTTTCACTGTCAAAATCCTCTCTATACAAACTTCCTACATTGTCCAATAATTTCAAAATCAATTCTTCTGAAACCTCTTGGACTTTTGAGTCCTTATAATCCATAACCAATGGATCTATCTGTTTCGTATTTCCTCCAATCGGTTCGTTCGGGAAGATGTTTACGCCACCAGAAAGCATTTGCAAGAATTTATTATCCAGGACATTACTTCTTGTTGGGCGTACTCCTTTGGGATAAATAAGCTGAACGCCATCTATACCTCTGTCTTCTATCTGTTTAATCAATACCATGTTGGCCTTACTTAACTCGCTGAAGAGTTTATATAGGCTTTTAGGGATAAAAATCCTTACAAGACTTGCCTCACGGTCGTAACCGAATATACGAGAATGTTGCCAAAATGTATCTGCTTGTGGAGTCTTGGATGCTCGACAATAATATACAATTTGCAAATGAGGAAAGGTTATACCACGTCCTAAGGTGTTTCCCCCAACAACTATGTTATAGCCTTTTGACAAATCAAGCGCATCAGGGTTATTGGGGTCTCTTCCAGTTATACTTTTTGAATTTAGAACATACACGTTTATTTGCATGTCATCAAGAAGAACAGAAACAGTATCCTTAATGTCATCGAAGCTTTCTATATTAGGGGCTGTTTTTTGTAAATCTGCCCATGCCATCTTAAGATTCTGTATAAAATCTTTTTCCCCATAAGCTTCCTGGAGAAGATTATGATGCTCCTCAACCCTTGTTGCAAATTTAGAATGTATCCCAGTTCTTATGCTGGGATGAATCATAAAGTTACAATTTGTTTCTCCCTTTATTTTTTTATGAGCACATTCTATTAGAAAATACAATATGCTTTCTTGAAGACCTTCAGGACAATAATTGTCATCTTCTGCAGTTACATCATCAAGTTCATTTTCTTTGGTAAACTTGATACAAAATGGCTTTGGATCTGCATAAAAGAAATCTCCGCCTAAATAACCTTTCCCAGGTTTAAAATAATTGACAAACTTAGGATGCCATCCTGAAATCTCTGACTGAAGAATCAATGATTGTGGTGTAGCTGTCACCTCAAAATATACACAGCTACTTGCAGAATCTTTAATGGCATCCAAGTTCTTGTTGATAGTACTTTGCCTATTCTTATTGACCAATGTATTCAGACTTGCATTATCACCCTCATCATCAAAAATCATTAGGAATTTTCCCTTACAAGACTGACAAGACAACAATATTTCACGCCATTTCTTTAGTATTCGACCATTCTTTTTTAATACAATAACTGTAGGTTTGCGAAGACCATCTTGCAGAAATTTCAAATCGTCCCTTTCAGAAAGGACATTGAAATCAATCAAAGAACTTTGGGTTCGTAGAAATGTTTGTCTTTGTAAATCAACATTGTCAGAGGTAAGAAGCAAGAATATCATGTATCCTTCATCCGCAAATCTTGCGATAGCTCCTAACATTTGAGCAGTTTTTCCACTTTGAACATTACCGAACAACAAGCCGGTTACGTTATCTTTGAACGTAAAGAATTTCTTTACATTATCATCAATCTGTTTGGAAACGTCTAATACAGAAGTTTCCAAACCTTGATTGTTTAATTGTGATAGATATTTTTCTAAATACATAAGTTATTCCATTTTTAGAAGCCAAATACCAGATTTGGTCGGGGTGAACACCAACTTTGATTTATGGAACTTTTCCAAAGTCTCTTCAGTTACCATTTCTCCTAACTTAAGAGCACCTTCTGCTTCCATATGGCCTTTTATCCACTTGCCGAGAATGCGCAAATCGCCTACTGTCCTTAGATTCTTACCATAATCACCCTGACGCTTACATTTAAACATAAAATGATCATCAGTAATGACAGTGAACTCTTCGTCTTCTTGGGGTAGTTTATCCAAGTTTTCGAGCTTCTTGCTTATTATGATTTCTGCTTCATACCAATTTCTCGGACTAAATCTACCTTTGATTTTACCTGCTCCGAAATAAGTATTTAGGTTGCTCTTGCCAGCCTTATTGCCGACCTTTAAAGGTACAACGATATGATAGCCTAAACTATTTGAGCAGACTTCATTGTATTTGTCATCAGACACCTTCTCCACATAACTATTGTCATCTAACAAATTAAATACAGGCTTCTTAAAGTCAACTATCTCTGGTAAATCCGAAAACTTTGTTCCAAGAGCTTCGATGATATTGCTAATACGATTATTCAAAAGAACCGCTGATTCGTCCTGTAACAATAAATCTGATTCAATATAATCAGAAGTAGTTCCTAAGAAACTGCCAAGATTGGAAGATCCTATAAACCCTGCCTCACATACTCCGTTCTTTAAAAAAGAGTACATCTTACCGTGATACCTTAACTCTTTAGAAACAAAAATATCTCCGAGATTATCCATCTGTAGGTGTTTGTTCAATTCCATTAAAGCATCATACTGCAATTTTGTAAATTGCTCAATGTAGTTCATTCCGATAAACAGATTGAGCTTCATTGCCTTTGCCGTGTTCTTCTGTCTATATGTTACTAAATCTTCCAACTCCAATATTGACACATTGGAGACAAAACCAGTTGCAATATTAAATTGATCTGCGTCTTCGACGAGATCTTTATAGAAATCCTTTACTTCTCTTGATTCAAACTTTCCTGAGAATTGGGGATTTTTTGTAAGCAGAAATTCCATGTGAAATCCTCCTAAAATAATTTTACTCTTTCTTCTATTGATAATCGACTTAAACGCTCCTGTTCAGCGTAGAGGTCTACTGGCTCATAATCGCCTGTGAAAAGGGGCATCAAAGCATCTGCCACGGCATGCACGCCAACTGGTGGTACTGCATTTCCTATCTGCCGTCTTACTTCTGTTGTACTTCCAAAGAAAACGAAGTCGTCAGGAAACGATTGTATGCGCGCTCTCTCTCGATTTGTAAGTGGGCGTGGCTCTGGGTAGTGATACCCCCAAGTTCCTCCACCTCCAGCTGCAATGATAGTTTTAGATGGCTCATTCCTGTCAATTCTTCTATATACATGGCTAATCATTCCATGAACATAGTATGGCGAATCTTTAGGAATAGCAGTAAAATTACCGCCTTCTGGAATCATATCAATAATGTGTTGGGTGCGTGCTGTCACTCTTAAATGTTCATTGTTGAAATCAACTTGTTCCACACCTCTTAATGCATCGCCTGCCGTTACATAGGGATTTTCTCTACCCGGACCATACATTGGTTGGGGGTGTACAAAATTGAAACCAGTGTCAAGACGGATGCCTACAATAAGAACGCGCTCTCTGAACTGAGGGACTCCGTAGTCTGCGAAATTATACAAATGAGGCTTTATTAAATAGCCAGGATTCAAAGATTGGAAATCTTCAATTATTTGTTTTATTGCCTTTCTCTTGTTTGCCGTCAATAATCCTTTGACATTTTCAGCAACAAATGCTCTTGGATGCTTTGCATCTATAAATCTTAGAAGACTTTTATATAGATTTCCGCGTTCTCCGTTGAGTCCAGGACGTTTCCAAATGATAGAGAAATCTTGGCATGGGAAGCCACCCAAAATTAAGTCACAATCAGGTATTGCACCTTCTTCATAAGGGTCTACCTGTTCAATATCACCTTCAAGGATTACATCCCCAAAATGATTTCTAAAAGATTCACATGCTTCATGTCTGAAGTCATTAGCCCAGATTGTGTTATATCCCCGTTGCTCAAATCCGAGGTCTAATCCGCCACAACCTGAGAACAAAGATACGATGTTGGGCATAGCTGTTTTTATTAATTTAATGCCGCAAAGATACAACTTTTTTTTATCTTTGCGGCATTTGATTCTATCCATAGCAGAATAAATTAGTATAGAAAGCTATTCTCAATTTTACCATAACTTATTACTAACCAACAGCTACAAATGATTGATCACATTAAATTGTAGATTTTTACAAATACTCTTTTAACTTTTATTAGTATTTGATAAACATTATAGTTGCCACGAAATTGAAATCGATGCTATTGGTTTGCAATTAACATGTTGTTTATCCAACAATCATGAAGTGATTTTTTTGCTTTACAGTTAGTTTTTTGACTTGTAATAATCCAACTTTTATCCGTCGTACTATATTGTTAGTCTTAATATAGTTTCTTCAAATCTGTAATATATCATTAATTCTTTTTTGCTCTTCTAATAGAATTATATTAATTACACCTTTCAACTTACCAATTAATTCAGTATCACTAAGCGTTTCTCTGAGTCTTTCTTTTATAATATTAGGTGCATTCTCTTTTATTTTATCATATTCTCCATATTCTATTATAATATCTCCTATTGATTTGAGACTTCTTAAATATTGAACTTTAGCTATGTTTTTATATTGATTTTCCTTTACATAATTCCAGGTTGACAAATGTCTTTTGACATAGATTTTTATCTCCGATTCATTTTGTGGAATATCTTTTATTAAGTCAAAAAATGACAGCAAATCATCAATTGTCAGACAATAAGCGTAGTATAGCTTATTATATATTTGGTTAAATTCGATAATAGAATTTGATAATGGAATTAGGTTAAGAATCGTGTCAACCTTAATATTTTTATCATCAATGTCTCTTACTAAATATTTTAATTTTTCATATTCTACATTATCATAATATCCATCAATAAACCTTTCTGCTATTTTTGTAATCTCAATATAATCAAACGAGCCCTGAAAGTCTATCAAAGCGGTACGTAAATCTCGAAATTTCTCCAGTTCTTGCGAATATTTTATTACAGCAATTTGCAGACTTCTATTTCTCATATTTTCAAAATGATTTTGTTGCTGCTGTCTAAATAATACAAACAAAGCAATAGCAGACGATAACACTGCTCCGATATAGCTACCCCAAAATCCAAGCCATGAAGAATCATTGCCGACAAATGTAAAAAACTTTGGTTGTATCATAAAGATATTCATGACTATTGGTGTTACAACCACTAACAAAAACAACCACCAATACTTTTTTGCCAACTTCATATTTTTGTAATTTATTAATCCAATAAATAAGATACTTTCTTTTTGAAATATAGAATTCGGTTTAGTACCGATCTTATTTACAAAAATACAATTTTTTGCTGTAAATACACTATTATCATAATTATTATATGCGTTACATATAATATACATGTCTTTTTCCCACCCAAACATCACTCATATCTTTGCCCTAAAAAAAGCAAGATATGAGCGATTTTTCATTTATCCCACCAACATCCGTTGTCACCATCCCAGGTGCCAACGCCTCCACAGCCTTCACCTCCAAGACATCTGAAGTCTTCAAGGAGGAGCACAACATTGCACCAATCATCATCAACGACAAGATGAAGTACATCCCGTGGGGAGGTGACAATCAGATGCCGTACAATATCATTGACCTCATCGAGTCTGACGAGACACTGAGCACCTGCCAGATGTTCAACGCCGAAGTCTGCTACGGAAGCGGACTTGTCTACAACACGGAGTTTGCCACCGCACAAGTGCAAGCGCAGGGGGATGATTTTATGCTGGACAACGACCTCGCAAGTTACTTCCTCGGTGTGTGGCAGGACTTCAAGCACTTCGGGTTTTGCGTCAGCGTAATCATCCTCAATGAGGATGCCAGTCGCATTGTTCGCATCGTGCGCAAACAGGCGTACTATAGTACCACATCGAGATTGCCAACTCCTTCTGGAACAATATCTTCAAAGTCGAGGGCATTACTGACCGTGTCAAGCAGCAGGAACGTGTCAACGAGGAGAAGGACAACATCATCAACTTCCTCACTGGCATGGAGAACAGCGGCAAGGTGCTTTTCTCCACGTTCTACGTTTCACCAAACGGTGAGGAGCAGCACGATGCGAGTCCATTCTAACCTCGTAGGCTCGGTGCCAGGCAAGTCGCAGACCAATAACTCTGGCAGCGACAAGCGAGAGCTTTACACCATCGCCCAGGCTTTACAGAAGCCTTACCACGACCTTCTCTTTTCCGTTCATCGGCTGATCATCCGCTTTAACAAGTGGACAGCGGTCAAGCCGGACTGCCCATTCATCCAGCTCAACACGCTCGATGAAAATAAGGACGCAAAGCAAGTTTCAATCAATAAATCCAAAGACAATGGCAATGATGATAAATGACAACGATACTCTAAAGAAGTACGTCCCCAACACCCTCAAAGCGGTTGCTGGTGAACTTTCTCTTTTTGACAAGATACAGTATCACCTCTTACAGGCGGAGCAATGGCTTACCGACACTTTCGGTTCGTCCGACACGATGAGTCGCATCCGTACATACTCTGACAACACACCGCTACTGCATTACTGCCGTATCATCACGGCTGCAGAGGCAATGCGCCACGCAGTACCACAGCTCGACCTTATACTTACGCCTAACGGAGTTCTTCAGCCCGGAACTCATGGACATGCTTCGCACGGCCAACGCTCTCAATAAGTGGGATATGACTCTCGACACCGCTCAATACAAGCGGATGTATCAGCGTATCTCTGCCATCGAGTTCTCCATCCTCCGCATCGGTGAATACCCGATACCAAGCATCATCGACATAGTGAACAGCATACGTTTAGCCAAGGGCAACGTATTCGCTGAATGGAAACAGTCAGACACCGCCAAACTATTTGAAGACCATGGATATAAAAATAAAAAGGAGTTAAGTGGTGATGTGACCCCGAAAAGTTGCATTTTTATGTAATATTCAAAGAAGTTGTGCGTTTTATAATAAAAGCCATAAAATATATAACAAATGAAAAAAAGACTATTTGCAACCATGTTGCTTTTTACTTGCATCTTATCATTAACTTCATGCAGCAAAGACGATGGTGATTGGGATGCCATGAAATGGGAAAAAAACAATTATGAAGAAGCACTGACACCAAGTTTTGGCAAGGCTATTGGCGTGCCAAAACTTGGCGGTACATATACTTTCAAATGTAAGAATTACAAGAATTTTTGGATTGAATACGTTAATGAACAGGTGCGTGATAAAACCATTAAATACGTTCCTGCGTATGATGACAAACTTTATTCCGAAATTAAAGGCAGCTATACGTCTTCAAAGGTAGAAGGAAATACGCTCACTGTTACATTTGCGCCAAACGAAACACAGGATGGACGTTATGTTCGTGTAGAAGTTTCTGCAGGTGATATTTTTGATAAAATCATATTTGTGCAGAAACCAGAATAAACAACTTGTCTTTTCTCACCATACAAATGCTTCCGTACTTTCGCAGTATGGAAGCATTTTTTAATTTATCCCTCCCCAAGTCGTGGGCGGACTTGTCCGACCCGCAACTCCTCTTCCTTCTTCTGCATGACCTCCTCGCCATAGAAGTGAAGATTGAAATTGTCCATGGTCATTTCCTCGTCAAGGACATCCATAGCCGTTACAATCTTCTTACACTTGCGGAGCAGCTGCGTCACCTCTTCTGATGCAGCCAATGTTTCTTGTACCGCAAGCTCTCAAAATGTGTAACGCACTTTTGCGTAACGTGTAATGCAATGTGTAACGCATTTTTGGCTCATCGTGTCACATTATGTCCTCTTCTGTACTCTTAGCGGAATTCCACCGTGATGTTAGACAATAATGTTAACCTCTAAATAACCTAATATAGAAAATAGATTTTCCACTGAAAATCAGCCTATTATACGCGAAAGAGGACTTTACCTTAAGTAAAAGTCCTCTTTCTTTCAATTTGAATTTTCGTTCCTTGGTGACCCGCATGGGGTCACAAAGTGATTCCGTTGGAATCCAAGTGATCCGCTTGGAATTCCTCTGTATCGTAAAAGAAAAACACTCATAATCAGCAATATATCACTGCTTTACAAGAATTATTCTTTAATTTCATGTAGAAAGAAAATAGACTTTTTTCAGCGTGTAACGCACTTGTAACGCATTTTATCTATCTACCTGTCTATATTAGGTTTATTCAGACCTAACAATGATTTAAAAGATCTCTGCATTTCACGATTACCATGTACTTTCTTATACCTTTCTGTACTCTCGTGAAATGTTAAATAGTAGATAGATAGACACTATTAAAAGCGAAATCCAAAAATTCTTAGCTACAAATCGTCTAATTTTGCCGACGCAATTCATCGATGAAAAGATAGGCTAAAAAAATCTGAGGATGTGTATTGTTCGTGAATAAACTACCTCTAAATAACACTACAAAGATAAGCATTTTCTGTAACATATAGAAGAGAAAATCGTATTTTAACTTTTAGATAGTTAAAGGAGTTACCCGACAAACACGCATACCTTGGAGCCTAAGTAAAACTATTAGAACGAAAAAAAATGACAATAGAAAAAGTCACAAGCATCATCGAATGGGTGCGGAAAACCAATGAAGGGGATGTGAAGTATGCCTCCTTTCCGAGAAGTCGGGCACACGCTGTCCGCTGCACGGTATCTAACTACAACCAAGCGTTTGGTATTGACCGAGGTATCTTCATACACTTCCACTTTTGTTATGACGAAGAGGTAGCTGTAATTGTCGCTGTTTCATTGGGTGAAAGGGAAATCACTAAAAATACAGAGCATGAATACGAATGGAGAGAACAAATCGAGAAGCCTTACAATCGCTGACCTGAAACAGATGATCATCGATTCGGAGGAAACAATCTGGTCTGTGGCGCAGCTCGCAGAACTGTTAGGCACTTCGCCACAAGCAATTCGCAAGCGTATCAATCGGGGTGCCATCCCTGCACATAAGGAAGGGCATTCATGGTACATTCTTAAAAGTGAGTATATACGCAATCTGAAAGCGAAATAATATACTTCTAAATAACAACAAGTCCCTGCCTAAATCCGCTGTGAAGCGTGCATGGGCAGGGCATTTTCCACTCAACACCACATTATGATACGACAAGAAACCATCGACACCATCTTGGAGCGCACAGACATCGTGACGCTCATCGGCGAACACGTCCACCTACGGAAGTGTGGCTCGCGCTATGTCGGCTGCTGTCCGTTCCACAACGAGAAGACGCCTTCTTTTTATGTTTCTCCACAGACCGGCAGATTCAAGTGCTTCGGCTGTGGCGAAGGTGGCGATGCCATCCATTTTATAGAAAAGGTGGAGAACAAGACGTTCATTGAAGCCGTCAAGACGTTGGCACAAAGGGCTAACGTGGAGATTGAGCAGGAGCAGGAATCAGCGGAGGCAAAGCAGAAGCGACTGCATAAGGAAGCGTTGTGGATTGCCAACAAGCAGGTCGCCGACTTTTACCGCAAGCAGTTCCTGCAGTCGAAGGAGGCACAGGCGTATGCCTACAACCGTTGGGGAAAGGACTACTCCACTCTCAAAGAGATTGGATATGCACCAGCTGATGGGCACGCCCTGCAGCAGCTTCCAGTAAAGGCGGACTTCTTGAAGGAGCTGGGACTTCTCAATCGTGGTGGCTATGACTTCTACCAGAATCGTATCGTCATACAGATACATGACCGCTTCGGGCATGTAATTGGCTTCACCGCTCGCTGCATGGATGAGCAGCAGCCCAAATACCTCAACAGCTCGGACTCGCTCATCTTTCACAAGTCTACGGTACTCTTCGGTATCGAGGATGCTTGGAAGACGGCAGCTAAGCAGGATAAGATGTTTCTCGTCGAGGGGGCACCGGATTGTATGCGTCTTCAGTCTATCGGCATATACAACACGGTGGCTGCTCTCGGATCGGCGTGGAACGAAACGCATTTCTCTACCATCAAGCGCATAGCAAGCAAGGTGTGTTTCCTTCCGGATGCTGACCCACCCAAGAACGGAGAACCGTATGGCCATGGCATACAAGTCGTCATGGAGGCAGGAACACTGGCTATGGAAAATGGTCTATCTGTCAGCATCAAGGAAATCCCGGACACGGACGACAACAAGAAGCAGGATCCGGACACGTTCTTCAAAAACACCAATATCTTCAACGCCACCGAGGAGACGGACTTCATTCTTTGGATGGCGGACAAACTGTTTCCGCAGACGAACACCACGGAGGAGCAGCGCCTGACTATCAAGAAGATTGCTTATCTACTGTCGCTGATTGACGATGAGACGGGCGTGTCCATGTATATCGGCAAGCTCACGAAGTATTACCAGGGCAGACGGTTGTGGCTCCAGGCTGTGGATAAGGAGCGGAAACTGCGTGAGGAGCAGGACAAGAAACATAAGGAGCAGGATGAGGACGACCTAAACCACAAATACGGCTTTTATATCGACCACGGCTGCTACATGTCCATAACTGAGAAAGGCAGTGTCTACGAGTGGTCGAACTTCACAATGGTTCCGCTGTTCCACATCAAAGATACAACAAATCCTAAACGTCTATATAAAATAAAGAATGCGATGAAACATGAGGAAATTTTGGAACTGAAGCAGGAGGATCTTATCGCTCTCGCTAAGTTCAAGCAGAAAATCGAGGGCTTGGGCAACTTCATTTGGAAGGGTACTGAGAAGGAACTAACGAAACTCAAATCATATCTATACGAGAAGACCGAGACGGCAACGGAAATCACTCAAATGGGATGGCAACGTGCTGGCTTCTACGCTTTTGGTAACGGAGTTTTCCACGACTGCCACTTCATCCCAGCTGATGAATTTGGTATAGTCAGGCTGAAGGAGAAGGGCAACTTCTATCTGCCATCCAGTTCGTCCATATACAAGAACGACCCGAAGCTCTTTACTTTTGAGAAGCAGTTTGTGCATCTCAATCTTTCTTCGGTTACTCTGAAGGAGTTTACAGAGCAACTGTTCAAGGTTTATGGGGACAACGGACGTGTGGGCTTCTGTTTCTATCTCGCCACGCTCTTCCGCGACGTGGTGACTTCTACTTCTGCCAACCACTGGTTCCCTATCCTCAATCTGTTCGGTCCGAAAGGTAGTGGCAAGTCGGAGCTTGGCCACACGCTGCTTTCGTTGTTCACAATCAGCTACACGGCACCGAATATCCAAAACTCTACGCCATCGGCTCTGAACGACACGGTGGCGCAGTCGGCTAATGCCCTTGCGCATATTGACGAGTACAAGAACGATATCGACCCGAAGATGATTGAGTTTCTGAAGGGTCTGTGGGACGGCACCGGTCGCACTCGCATGAATATGGATCTTGACAAGAAGAAGGAAACGACTGCCGTTGACTCTGGTATCATCCTTTCTGGTCAGGAGATGCCGACATCGGATATCGCTCTCTTTACCCGACTCGTCTTCCTGCAGTTCCCTCGAAGTGAGTTCTCGGATAAGGAGAAGCAGAATTATAAGGTGCTGCTTGAAATGCGCTCGCTGGGACTGACGCACCTGACTCTCGAAATCCTTAAACAGCGCAAACACTTTGAACAGGCGTGGTCTACGGCGTTCCATGACACGCAGAATATCGTCGGCAACGCTCTCGGTGGCGAGAAAGGTGAGGACCGTATTATGAACAACTGGTGTGTGCCATTGGCTGCGCTTCGGGTGCTACAAAAGATCATCCCTACGCTGACTTTCGATGAGATGCTGCAAGTCACCATCGAGGGGATAAAGAAGCAGAATGGTGAGTGCAAGACTAACGGCGAGCTGGGCAACTTCTGGAACGTGGTTCAGTATCTTGCAAGCGACGGTGAACTGATTGAGGGTGGCGACTTTTTCATCCGCTATTGCAGCAAGTTCAAGACGGACATCATCAATGCCACTTGGCAGACAGAACGACCAGTGCTCTTCCTGCAGAAGACGCGTATCTTCAATCTATACCGCAAGGAGGGACGACAGGCTAACGAGAAGGTGCTACCTACGGATGCGCTGAAATACTATCTTCAGAACAGCCGTGCATACCTTGGCGAAAAGGTTGCACGATTTGATGTGTATAAGAAGGGCATCATCCAGTACGACCATACCAGGGCTGCTATGGGTAGCACGCCTCCAAAACTTACTATGACACAACGTGCCTACTGCTTTGACTATGACTTGCTTTGCGAGACGTTTGGCATCAGTCTGTGGACTGCGCCTGACCAATCCGACAGCGACGAGCCATTCTAAGGGCTTTTTACCCTTTTACTTTTTTACTCTTATAAGCGGTAGCTTACTACGAATATATTTCTTTTCAATAGGTATCATAATCAGGTGGACTGCCGGGGCGATTGCATCGTCTCGGCGGTTTTTATTTTGCGGAAGACATGGCCATCCTCTGCGATGTTGCCTAAAGTGAAGTGGTATCTTGCAAATGCCTTGTATCTATCTATCAATTAGTAGTCCATCACACGCTCCAAAAAGCATAAAGTGGTAGTCATTGACTATATATATGGTGAAATCCTCATTTTTTTGCCCTCATCCATTTTTCAGAAGAGAAATGCTGTAATTGTTGTAACTTAATGTAACTTTCTATATGTCATTTATTTAGGTAGACTATTATCTTGTAATTTCTTATAACTTCTTGTAACATTTCATTATGCTTTCTAAATACCAAAAGGGAAATAGGTTCTGAAAATCCTTGTTTTTAGTTGTTGTCCGGCTTCTCTTCATAAGCTACTGCTTGCTTTTTCCATGCGGTATCGTAAGTGTCACCGTGCTTCTGGAGAACGTGCCTGGCACTCGTGAGCCTTTTCGTCATTGTTCTTCTTTGATGTATGTGCCACATGTCAGGCTTTGCCCTATGATAATCTAATGAAAGAGGTATTGCTGACTCTTTTTTATTGCTCCGCTCTTGTGGACATAGATGATGGATTTCTACCGCATAACATTCAAATTGTCAGACATGCAGCCCTGGTTTCGTTCATGGGATTTTTCCGCGTGCAAAGTTAGCGCAAGCGACATTCTGCAAGGGCACGGCGCTGCCTTAGCTCGAATATTTTTTCAAGATTTTGGGGTACGGTGGCTCCTGGTCCAAATTCTCGTTCCGCCAAAGGTGAAAAAATATTCGGCTATCTCTTGCCTTAAATGTCTTCTTCTTGCGCTGGGTAAGGCAGCGTAAAAAGTCCTCATTTCGAGGGCTGCATCTAAAAGTCTAACAATTTAAATTTCTAAGTTATGCAAGAAATGGTTTTAACATCACCTAAGTCGGCTCACAAGAGCATGAAGGAGCAGTTTGAGAGTGTCAGCAGCTATATCGTTGATTATCTCTGGGATCAGCCTGCCATCTACTGTGGCACATACAAGAAGTACAATGAAGGCTCACTCTTCGGTGCCTGGCTCGATCTCCGCACGTTTGACTCTTACGATGAGTTTATCGATGTATGCAAGCAGCTTCACACTGATGAGGAGGATCCGGAGTTTATGTTTCAGGATTATCAGTGCTTCCCTGCTGAATGGTATTCAGAAAGCTGTATGGATGAAGAAGTTTTCGACAAGATAATAGCTTTCATCCAAATGGATGATGACAAACAGAAAGCGTTTAAGGCTTATGTTTCCGCCACTGGCGATGACAGCATTTCGGATTTTGAAGATAATTATGAGGGCGAATATGATTCGGAAGAGGATTTCGCCACACACATCGTCAATGAGTGCTATGATTTAGAGCGCATGATGGGCAATCTCTCATATTATTTCGATTACAAGGCGTTTGCAAGGGATTTGTTCATCTCGGACTACATCTTCGAGGATGGCTACGTCTTCCGCAGATAAAGGTGGAAGCCGGACGAGGCAATCGCCTCGCTCCGGTTTTTATCCAAATTATTTTCTAAAATGGCAACCCATCATCATCATATTCTTCAGTGAAATAGCTATAATCTGTTTTCGGTTCCTCTATTTCTCTGTATTCCTCTATTGCATCATCACTAATGTTAGACATAATGCGAGTTCTGACAAGCATTCCTATGCTTTCATCATTTCCTATCCTTGGAGTACCAATGTATATATTTATAAGTTCTTGCAAAGACAATCTTTGTACTAAAATATTATCTTTAAATTTACCTATTTCTATATGACCATCAGGTGTAAAATGAATGCAATACCCAGTCATGGCTCCTAAATATCCAGTACCCATCCACACCGAACCATCAGGTTTAAAACGGAATCCTACACATGGTAAAGCTCTTCCAAATTCATTTTTCGGAGTATAGCCAATAAGTAGATTAACAACCTCATGAGTGGTTTTAGATGTATACATATTCATCATATTTTCACCAACTCGATTAGAATTTCTCATACATTCATCGAAATACCACTGCACAACATCTATAAGGTCGGTTTTTAATTGACTATTTTCATAATAACCGAACTCAACAAGCAGTCCTCGATTTATGCATAACCCCCAACCATTTCCACGATTGTTTTTATGAAATACAGTATACATATAATAGTCATGACTTATTAATGCTGGACCATTCAATTCACCTTTCTTGAAGTTTCCGTATGCATAAAAGTCTGGATATTTCTTTTTCCCGCATCCGTGTGGTACAAACATTCCATCATGGTAGCATCCCCAACCTTTGTATCTTATTCCATCTCCAATTTCCAAATCAGTGACATTTTCTTCAGCAGATGGTACAAAGTCATCAGACAAATAAACTGCTGATTCTTCATAGTTTTTGGTTCCACTATCGCTATGAAAACGTTTTAGTTCCATTACATATTTTGCAAAACCATTATTTTTATCTATGCCCTCTGTTCCACAAAAAGCGGCAACAGGTTGATTGCTATCATCAAACATATATACCCACAACCAAATATTGTGTGGTTGACGCATGACTGCAAGAGTTGTTATATGTACAGTATTTATTGTAGAAGAATCTGAATATCTTCCTAAATCAAGCAAGCCATTTACATTCATTTGAACTCCTACTTGACCATTTTGCTCAACTTCCATGAATCCTAAGATATCAAGATAACCTGTATCTGTATATATCTCTGATGAGTTAAAATCCCATGTACACTCTTCAATATCTTGAAAAGTACGAAAATTGTAAGAGATTTGCTGAACTTGATATTTCATAAGCGTAGTTTAATGTTATATAAGAAGCAAAGATATATTATTTTGCTTGTCATACCTTATTTCAATAGTGTTTTTTATAGTTTTTTACACATTTATCTATCTGTCTATCATCTAACATTCCTTAAACCTTTTTCCCCATATATATAAGTACACGGAAAGTATTGTATCTTTGTGCTCGTAATCATTTTATATGTTTTATGAGCGACTATCACATCTACATAAAAATGCCTTCCTATCTGCGCCAGTGGTTCGTACATCGGCACAGTGGCACGGAACCAGTGCGTCTAAGAAACGGCAGCATCGAGTCAAAACTTATAAAGCTCGCTGTTGTCAAACCGCCTGTTTCTGCTGTTCCTACAAGGCAACGTGAGGATGAAGTCGCCATTTGTATTCCGTATTCCAAAACTCGCGACCCTCGTATTTACAATCATATCACGGACACTGGTAAACGTGCGTTGCTGGAGAACGTGAAGAACTCATTTGATGTAGACTGCTGGACGTTCCTGCACGACTTCGGCAAGATTGGCAAACAGCAGAAAGACCTCATTTATCTCTACATGGAGCAACGGGGCATCAAGGAGGACGGCACTTGCTGGGACTCCATCGCGAAAATATACCAACGCTTGCGTAAGAATTATCTTACTAACCAATGCAAGCGAAAAAACAGCACGATAAAAAACGGTAGCAATAACAAGGTTGAAACTGAAGAAATAGTAGAATAATATGCAACGTCTTCCCGGAATCATCAATATATATTACGTGCTTGCCTCGTCGCTCATGGCAAGCATCACACAGAAAGCGTTGGCGGATGCTCCTGTCGGAGTGTTCGCTGACACTTTCCTCATTCCGCATATCGGTGATGCCGTTTGTGAAATGGAGACGCAGTTTGACAATAATGACACTTTGGAAAAGGTGAAACTTTCTTTCTCTACTACTTCGCAGTTGCCAGCTCATGAGCATCTTGCTTTCGTCATCCATACGGTGGATGGGAAGCAGTATCTCATCGGCACGGCTGACAAACCTTATCCTGTCATCAAGGTAGACGACTCCACAGGCAAGGTGGATGGTGATTCGGCTGCTACGAAATACACCATATCTTATACAAACAAAGTGGCACTTGTGCCATGCACGGCGTGATGAGCGCCTTTTTTCATGCCTTTTTGTAACATTTTGTATGCAGTTGAAACATTGCATCAAAACTTAAAGTGTTGATAATCAGCATTTTCGTTTCTCGTTTACAATGTTACAAAAGATACAGCCAAAATCGGTTGAGTTTTTGAAAAAGCTATTTTTTCTTCGTTCTGTTTTTGCGCCCCACCTTCTTCCAATAGATAATTCGCAGTTTGCGATAACTTCTGCGTGATTGCCCAAATAGTGCAAATAAAATTACTATTGCAACTAATGCAAAATGATAAAATCTGCGAATACAAAAATATCCGCCTATCAGAATTATCAATATGATTACAATGTCTCTCACCATAAGTTTATCGTTTTACATCGCAAAAATACATTTTTTTTGTCTTTCTCCAACATTATTATATAATATATCTTTGCCCTCAAACAATTTTTGACAATCATGGCAAAGACAAAATACAATCTCCATCTTAAAGGCTACGTCGGTGGTTGGGACTTCGATTCTGACTACGTCGATTTCGTCCTTAACAAGAACACCGACAAGGAGGTTGCTGTTCTCATCGACTCTCTCGGTGGACAGCTCAACACCGCTCTCTCTATATCATCTGCATTCAGGCGACACGGCAATGTTCACGTCCACTTTGTGGGCATGAACGCCAGTGCCGCCACCATCGCGTCAATGGGTGCCAAGCGCATCACCATGGATCGCTCGGCTATGTATCTCGTGCACCAGTGCTCACAGTCGTTCTTCGAGTGGGGCAGCTTGAACGCTACGGATATGCAGAATCTCATCGACAATCTGGAAAAGCAGAAGTCTGACCTTAACAAGCTGGATGCCAACGTCGCAGAGATGTATGCCGGACGATGCAAGAAAAAATCTGCCGACTTGCTTGAACTCATGAAAATGGGTGGATGGCTGACGGCACAGGAGGCACTGGCTTGGGGATTCGTTGATGAACTCACGGAGTTTGATGATGAGTCGGCTCCAGTTCTTACGGAGGCTATTGCTGCGGACTTTACCGCTCACGGCATACCGCTTCCTAAGATGCTGACCGACACGAAGTCGGAAGACATCACGGCGTTCAGACGATTCCTGCAGGCTTGTGTCTCTGTTTTCCACTCGCAAGAGAAACTAAATAAAATTGTTCCAACCATATCTTCTGAAGAAAAAATGAAAAAGACCTATTCTAACATTTGCAAGACTCTCGCTTGCGACTCGCTGGAAGCTAACGACGACAAGGTTACGCTTACCACGGCACAGCTCGACTCTATTGAGGCGGACATCACAGCTAAGTACAAGGAAATCACCAATCTCTCGGCTGACGTTGACCGTCTGACTAAGGCTAACAGCGATTTGGAGGAGAAACTGAAAAAACTCCCTGCTGACACTACAAGCACGGTTGTTGATGACAAGAAGGACGGTGGCACCAACACCGAAAAATCTGACATCGAGAAGTTCTACGACACCACCAACTCGGCTCAGGCTCTCTTTGACTCATTACCATAACAACTCTCAACTCATAATTCAAAACTCCAACTATGGCAGGAAAACTACAATTTACCCTACAAGAATACAAGGATGCTGCTCGAAAGTGGCGTTCTGACTTCCTTCGTCTGCCGATTATCGGCTGCGACGAAACTCTTAAGTTTATGACCGGTCGCCCTGGCATCCGCTACAAGGAGAGTGTGGGCACGCTCAACGCTTCGGCACAGTTCGCTCCTTACTCGCCAACTCGCTCGGAGGACGTGAACTTGCAGCTGGACTTCCGAACTCTTGAAACGTTCTTCGGTTCGGTGGTAGCGAAGTTCGAGCCTAACTCGGCTATCTCTACGCTCCTCGGCACGGGTGCCACTAAGGGCGACGGACAGAAGTCTGTGCCTACGGCTCGCGAGGTGCTTGGACTTATCGCCAAGTCGCTCTCCGAAAAGCTCAATGATGCCATCTGGAGCGGTGTGCGCAACGCAAGCGGTACTACCACCCAGGATCTTTTCGATGGCTTCGATACCATCACAAAGAAGGAGGTAACTTCCGGGGCTCTCGCTAAGGAGAACGGCAATTACCTCAAACTGACGGATGCCATCACCTCTGCCAACGCCGTTGACGTGGCTAAGGAAATCCTCTTCTCGCTCGATTCTCGTCTTCGCTCGCAGACTCTCTTCATGTACTGCTCGCAGGACTTCGTGGATAAGTATAACGAGGGTTATCTGCTCACCCACAGCGGTATTCCGTATAACACACAGTACAATCAGCCTACTGTCGAGGGTTCTAACGGCAAACTCATCTTCTGTCCGCTCGCTAACAAGACGGACTCGAAGTATATCCACATCTCACCAAAGATCAATATGCTTTATGGATATGACCAGATGGGCGACGTGGAATCGGTTGACGTTGAACGTTTCGATGCGTTCCTTCTCTCGTACATCGCCACCATGTTCTTCGGTGTACAGTTCGAGTCTATCGACAAGCGACGCCTGAAGGTCGTTGAACTGGCTGGCTTATAGTCTAACTCTTAACAATAGTAAATTATGGCAGCATCTAATACAGACGTACAAAAATCTCTTGCATGGGCGATGGGCACACCGGAACTTCCTGGTGTGCGTCGCCGTGTTTATTATACATCCAAGAATGATATTCTTGTTTGGCCTAAACTTCCTCATAACGAGGTCGGACGTGTCACTTCTTCTGTCTATGACGGCTCCTTCACGTTGAAGGAAAACGCTGTATGGAAGTACATCGACATCCTTCCTGAGAAGTCGCAGCTCACAAGTGAGGCACAGGGTGAACTGCCGTCACAGACGCAGCTCAACAAACTCGTGGCGGTGCATCCGTCGGTAAGCGAGGCGGCATCGGCTGCAGCTGCTTACCTCAATAACAACGACAACGTCTTCATCGTCGAGGACATGAAGGGCAAGCATCGTGTCGTGGGTTGTGACAAGTGGACTACCAAGACCACAGTCACGCAGGATCTCGGTCAGGGTGCCACTGGCACCACCGGCACCACTATCAACGTGGAGGCATCGGACGAGTGTCCGGCTCCGTTCTATACTGGCACCATCACCACTGAGGACGGTGACATTGATTGCGCAGCGTAACGGCGAGTAAAGTTATAATCATAGTTGACCATGGACAAGCGGACTCCGATAGACATGCAGGAATTCTTGAATGACATTTCCGTGCCGGACTTATCGGGTCCGCTTGATCTGTTCTCAAAGGATGCTACGCATGAACAGAAGGATATCTTCGCCATTGAGAAACGCAAGGCGTGGGATAAGTCGGTTGAAGCGCGGTGCGACTTCACCCGACGCGTCCGGCTTACTCGACGGGCGGACACGTTCTTCATCTCTCTATGGCAGAAGTCGCTGTATGGCAGAACGCTGACGGATATCAAGGGCGACGATAGTATGGTGGCGTTCTTCGCTGATAGCATCTCGCCACTGATACGTGACATCCTCGGTGAGGAGTTGAACACGGGGGCGTGGTGTATTGTCACCACTCCCAAACGTCGCCATCTCGTCAAGAACTTCGCCACTCGCATCAGCGAAATGATTGCTTCCCAACTGAACATCCCGTTCTACGAGGATGTTGCTTTCTGCCATTCCAAGCAGCGTATCGGGGCGGTGTTCACTATGAACAATCTCCCCAAAGAGCCTAACTGTATCGTCTTCGACGACTTCGTTACTACTGGCTCCACGCTGAAGGCAATGCGCAATGTGCTTACCGAACATCACAAGAATTGTGTGTTCTTCACTGGTATTAATAACAAATTGTGAGCAAACAGTTCTCTCACAACTCTCATAACTCTAATTATATGAATAATCTGACTGACAAACTCCAGCAATGGCTTGACACGCCATCTGCAGAGCGTGACTGGAACGAGGGTGCTATCCTCCTTCTCCAACTCACCAATAACACCATAATGTATCGTAATCTCAGCATCAATTCCAAAGGCAAGGCTGAGTTCATCGAAGGCAAGCTCCGTGCCTTCCTCAAAGCTCGCCGTGAGGTCGAAGCCCACGACGAGGTGAACATCATGCAGGAACAAGTGGATGCTATCGTGGCAAGTCGAACAGAGTTCAAGGAACACAACGAAGCGAAGGACTTCAAGGCTGGCAAGCGTGCGGATCACGACTCGCTGCCTGAGGATATCCAGGCGCTCTATGTCGAGAACCTTGATATCACTCACCGTATGCGTGAACTCCACTTGCACCTACGCTTGTTGTCGGACTCTACTAAGCAGGTGTCGGCTGCAGAACGCAAGCCGTTACTCGACGAGTTTATAAATCTCGATAAAAAGTTGCACGCAAATTGGGACACTTATGACCATTATGTGACAAAGGCAGAAAGTGCAGCAAATACCGAAACCAAAGAAAGCGAAGAGGAGCAGACTAAGGAAACTGAAATTGGTCAGTCGCCAACTGACCAATTAGCTGAGCAGCCTGAGGATGCCACTCCTTCCAAGCCGAAGTCCAAGTCTAAATCCAAGAAGTAGTGAAGCGCAACATCAACATAGATGACATTCTAAAGCCACTCTCTGAATGTCCACACCAGGCGTATCTCTCCAATGCTCTTCAGGTGGCGGACGTCTTAGAGTGGATTTTGAGACAGGTCGGCAAAGCGGAGATTTGGCAGACTTCGTTCTCCATCTCCGAGGAGTTCCTGCGTAGGCTCTTCTTCATCGAGAAGTCCGGCAACATTTCTGCCTTTAATCTTGTTCTCGACCATAAGGCTACGAACAAGACTCTAAAGCTATGGGCGTTCATCACCCAGACGATGAAGCGCACCTATCTTGCTGACAACCACTCAAAAATCCTTCTCGTGCAAGCGGAGTCAGGAGAACAGATTAGTGTCGTCACCTCGCAGAATCTCACGCGAGGCAACCGCCATGAGTCCACGTTCATCTCCACTTCGCCCGACATCTTCAACACTCTTCATGCGTCCGTCATGGATCTTATAAAGAACCATTCCGTTCCGCTAACCGACCTCTTCCAACAGCGCATCAGCGCTGCCGGTGCTAACAATTAAAATAATATGGTATATTCAGAACAAGTTCTCACGCAGATTGAACAATATGCTTCAATCTACCTCAAAATAAGCGATATGGCTGTCATTCTTGGCGTACCGCCTGAGACACTACGCCGTGACATCGCAGACCGAAGCACGCCTGTTTCGCAGCGTTACCACCGTGGCAAGGCTGCTTCACGTGTCAAGCTATTGCATCAGGAGATGCAGCTCGCCTACGTCGGCTCTCCACTTGCTCTTGAAAACACTCGTAACAATCTCCTCGATATGGAGGATGATGAATAGTTCAAATTTATCTTCATGTCACAATTAAGCATCATCGACATCGCCAAACAGGACCTTTACACCTCCCAATCGGAATTGGAAGGTAAATATCCTGTTCCCCAAATCGAACATCTACTTCGATTAAGGGATATGGTCACATGGTCTATCGCCAACCCTGACATGAAGGATCGTCAGTTTGTCGATGAACTGCGCAGTCGCTACGGACTGTCGCAAGTCACGGCGTATGCGGACTTGAAAATCGTCAAGGCGCTGCTCCCGAACCTCTCGGAGTGTACGCGCGATTTCCACCGCTGGCGGTATAACGAGATGATTATGGAGACGTACCAGATGGCGAAGAAGCGTAAGGACACGAAGACGATGGAGAAAGCGGCCACTTATTATGCGAAGTTCAACCGCATCGACATCGAGGACGAGCAATCTGTGCCGTACCACATGATTGTCGTCCAACCGTTCTTCCCGACTACGGATCCGCGTGTTGTGGGCATCACGCCTGTTCCGAACATCGACGACCGCATCAGAAAGCTCACTCAGGAGCTTACCACGTCGCACCCCGACACCGAGAATATTGAGTACGAACAAGCGGATCTTGTGCTTGATGATATCTTTAAGTCTGAAGACAATGACGAACAAAGTTGATACTTCTCTATGGGACATCGAGGCGAAGCAACACTCTAAGCGTGTGTACTTCAACAAACCTCAGCTCCTTACGCAATACATCGGCGCGAAGACTACGGTCATCGTGGCCGGAAGACGCACTGGCAAGACGGACTCCATCGCCTCGCCTTTCGTGCTGCGTAACATGCAGCGTATGCCTGGATCTACTGGTGGTATCGTCGTGCCGACGTTCAAGCATGGCTTGACCAACACGCTCCCTGGGCTGCTTGCAGCGTGGAAGCGTTGGGGGTATATCAATGGCGTGCATTATGTGGTAGGCAGAAAACCGCCGAAGTCGTTTTCTAAGCCTATCACCGAACCGGCTGACTATGAGCATGTTATCACGTTCTATAATGGTAGCGTGGCTATCATCATCAGTCAGGACCGCCCGGGCTCTTCCAACTCGCTCACGCTTTCATGGCTGCTCATCGACGAGGCGAAGTTCATTGATTACAACAAGCTGAAGGACGAGACTCTACCTGCAAATGGTGGCATACGCTCGTACTTCGGGCACCACAGCTTTAACCATTCCATGATGGTGCTCTCAGATATGCCTCAGACTACTAAGGGTTCTTGGTTCCTGCACTATGAGGAGAAGATGGACACGGAGTTGATTGACACCATCAAGGGCACAATCTACAAGATTTGGCAGACGAAGGAGCGCATCGCACAGCTCAAAGAGCAGCACAAGCCTATTCCTTCTTATCTGCCTAATTACCTCAAATGGCTCGACCAGAGTCTTAACAAGATGCGCTCGGTGGCGGTCTATTATAAGGAGTATTCCACCCTCGAAAACCTCCAGCTTCTCGGTGAGGAATATATCCGGCAGATGAAGCGCGACCTCACGCCGAAGACTTTCCAGACGTCAATCCTCTGTCAAAAGATTGGCATTTCGCACGATGGTTTTTACTCGTCAATGCAGGAGTACCACAAATATGATGCGTCGGATTTTGACTACCTCGACTCGCTCGGCTACGACCGCATCATCAAGGAGGCGCAGCAGGATCTTTACACCATCCACGCCAACAACCAGTTCTCCACGCTCAACAGCTCGCTCGACTGTCGCACGGACTCGGACATCGACCCTATGCAGCCTCTCTGCATTGGCATGGACTACAATGCTAACATCAACTGGATTGTGTGCGGTCAGCCTCGTGCCAACCGCCTGAACATCCTCAAATCGTTCTATGTGAAGTTCGAGCGCAAAATCCCTGCGCTCGTCGCCGACTTCTGTACCTATTACGCACCGCACCCTAACAAGACGGTCATCTACTACTACGATGCCACAGCTCTCGGCTCTAACTATGCAGTGAACGACCAGGACTTCCACTGGGTGGTAGTCCATGAGTTTGAGCGTCATGGTTGGCAGGTCATAGACGTGTACCTCGGCAACCCGATGCGACACGATGAGAAATACCTTCTCATCAACCAGGGCTTTGCCGGGAAGCAACGCCTCATGCCGTACTTCAACCGACAAAACAACGATGACCTTATCCTCGCCATCCAGTCCGCAGGAGTGGAGCGTGGTCGCAACGGCTTCCGCAAAAACATACGCTGCGTGCTTCTGCCTCC